>Ga0172379_10000249_pt1 | contig 146552 bp, 160 predicted proteins | sample GrowelOW334metaG_FD_119756 | JGI IMG/M metagenome (GOLD analysis project Ga0172379, IMG submission 119756) | Groundwater microbial communities from an aquifer near a municipal landfill in Southern Ontario, Canada - Groundwater well OW334 metaG | ecosystem: Environmental > Aquatic > Deep... | reverse complement strand
CCCCCTCCACCGCCGCCTTCCCCGCCGCCTCCACCGCCGCCTTCACCGCCGCCTTCACCGCCGCCTTCACCGCTTGGACTTACCCGTGAAGTGGGTTGTTTCTGAGTAGGTTTTTTATTTGTCAAGGCCGGTGACAATTCAGCTGTAGCCGCACTAGAAGCGTTATCAAAACTTTTCGCCGTGCCTTGATTCACATTGTTTCGGAGTTGTTCAATGGCCACAGTAATAGTGACCGTCGAATTTGGTGGTAGATTGGAAATATCATTAGTCAGCGCTGTCATTAACTGGTTACGTAATTCCGGAGTAACCGGAACAGGTAGTTGGTTCAAACCTTGATTGATAGCATTACTAATGTTGAACATAATAGGTAATATCGGCTATGACTTGTTTACATTCATTAAACAAAGCCTGAATCTGAGTTGGTTTATCACTATCAGAAATTGTAAAAGATAATTGGATAATACGGGCACGATAGTAATATATTTTCACCAACTCAGCCACAATCTGGTTAAAGTATTGTTCTTTAACCCGTGGGTCAGTGAGGTTTTGTATAATTGGTAGCTGGTCTAATAAATGATTAAACTCAGCTGTAATTTTGTGTGCTTGCGGTATGTTTGAAAACCACTTTGGTTGTTGTATATCATCATCACTGACAGTGGCCTGGCTATCCCTTTTCGCTGCCGCTAACTGATGTTGCCATTGATCCATGTTCAGATTATAGCATTATTTCTGCGGAGAGGGAGGGATTCGAACCCTCGGTACCCGTGAAGGTACTGCAGTTTTCAAGACTGCTGCGTTCAACCGCTCTGCCACCTCTCCAAATTATACCTGGCTATTGCGGATTTATCCTGCGGAGAGGGCGGGATTTGAACCCGCGAGGGCGGTAAAGCCCTACCTCGTTAGCAGTGAGGCGCTTTCGACCACTCAGCCACCTCTCCAGGCAGTCGTGAGTATAGTGAAATAGACGCTTTTAGGCAAGTGATATATACTGGAGTCATGATCGGAGAAAATACAAAATATGGTCGCATTTTGGCTGAATGGAACATCCCTGAGTTCATTCAATATGAACACACGATTGGTTGGTATATTGTTGTGGGTGGTTTAGGAATTGTGTTATTAATTCAGGCACTGGCCACAGGAAATTTCTTATTTGCTATTATCATTTTGTTAGCCGCCGCCATTGTTTATATGCATGAACGGCGGCATCCGGAGATGCTCGAGTTTATGATTTTAGAAGGTGGCATTATGCTGGGTACAACTTATTATCCCTATAAAGATCTCAAAACTTTTTGGGTAATTTACGAACCAGGCGTGAAACTGCTATATTTTGGTGTTAATCAAGTGCTGCGTAAAGAATTGCCGATTCACTTAGAAGAACAAAACCCACTAGTGATTCGGCGCATATTGCTCAATTATTTAGAAGAAGATATTGATAAGGAAGATGAGTCAACCGAGGAGGCTCTTGCCCGCTTCATGCGTTTATAGTAGCATACTAGAGCTTAACAGCGTGTTTTGCCCTCGTAGCTCAGTGGATAGAGCGTTCGGTTGCGGTCCGAGAGGTCATAGGTTCGATTCCTACCGAGGGCACTAGGTAAGAAGTAAATAGTAAAGCGGTTTCAAGAAGTGGATACTATTTCAGTGCTTTTAAAATTGGCTGAATAAGCTAACACCGCCACTTGTACTTGTTTAGCACCAGCTTGATAAAGTAAATTTGTACAAAGTTGTGTAGTAGTTCCTGTCGTATAAACATCATCGATTAACAAAACCCTCCGGCCAGTAATATACTGGGCGTAGGGTTGGTTAATTGTAAATGATCCGGTTAAGTTTTTTAGTCGGTCTTGGCGGTTCAAAGTGGCTTGAGCTTGGGTGGCTCTGATTTTTTTCAAAGCCGGCCAAACGGGTTTAGGAAATTGTTCAGCAATAATCTGAGCTTGATTATAACCACGCGCCCAACGTTTTTTCCAATACATCGGTACAGGCACAATCACATCATAGCTAGCCTCCGGAATGCGGTGGGCGAGGGTTTGTCCCAAAATAACAGCGATTGGTTTACCGCCACCATATTTCATGATGTGCAGCGCCTTTTTCAAAACCGGATGATGGTATTCTCCGGGTAAATCTGGAATACAATGTGCACACAACCACACATCGTATGTACCACACCCCAAACATTGAATCGGGAATAATATCCCAATTAACCATGGCCACATAAATATTTTTTTGGGTTATTAATTATATACCGTTGAATATTATGAAATGCCTGTTCATTACGAATGATATGTTCATAATATCTGGGTTGCCATTGGAAACCGGATTGATGTTGTCGACACCAACGGGTGACGGCGGATTTGTATTGATTAACAATCATCGGTATCGATTGGGATATTGGTTTTGAAAATTTATTGAATTGATGATCATAATGTTTGATTTGATCCGCGTGTAGAGACATGCCATGGCATGTCTCTACCGGTTCACGAATCCATATGATTCCATGCATATGATCCGGCATAATAACAAATACATCCAATGATACATTTGGAAAATGTTTGGGAATATCAAACCAATATCGATGCGCCATGGTACCGATGTTCGATAAACACATATATCCGTTTTTTATATAACCAAACGGTTCTCTATACCGTTGTTCGACGCAAATGGTAATAAAATAATAACCAGGTGTGCGATAATCCCAATTTGATAATCTAATCGATTCTACACGATATCTGCCTTTGTATAACATAAAAACGCCCCCTCACATTGGGCGGCGCTTTCTCATAACGATATTATCACAGACAATTATTTTGTGCAACAGATCGTAGAGACGTCCCGCCGGGACGTCTCTACGATCTGTTATCTATTTATTATTTAACCGTCAAGTTTATGGCACCATTTCTAAAACCAATGGCCACGGTATTACCGGCCTTGGCTTTATCCGCCAACATATACTCCGCGAGTCGGTTTTCGATGTGTTCTTGAATTGTGCGACGAATGGCGCGGGCGCCTTGTTGTGGGGTGTAACCAATGGCGGCAATGTGTTTCACCAACTGTTTGGTGTAAGTGAGGGTTAATGATTTTTCTTTAGCTCGGTCACTTAATTCTTTGAGTTGTAATTCCACTATTTGTTGGATCGCCGTTAGATCCAATGGTTTAAAGACAATGGTTTTATCGATGCGGTTAAGAAATTCCGGACGAAACTGACGGTTTAATTCTTGTAAAACTTTGTCTTTTACCACATCATAACCCGGTGTGATTGTGGTGGTATGAGCCGAATTAAAGCCAAGAGCCGCGTGATCTTGAAATTCACGCAGACCAATATTTGACGTCATGATAATAATCGTATTTTTGAAATTCACTTGTTTACCAGTGGCATCAGTTAGGTGTCCTTCATCCAGAATTTGTAAAAGCACATTAAAAATATCGCGGTGTGCCTTTTCAATTTCATCAAATAAAATTAAACTATATGGCCGGTGACGCACTTGGTCGATCAGTTTAGAACCCTCTTTGTAGCCGACATAACCGGCTGGAGCACCAATCAGTTTTGAAGCGGTGAAGGGCTCGGAAAATTCAGACATATCTAAGCGAATCAAGCTTTTTTCGTCACCAAACACGGTGGCGGCTAAAGTTTTAGCCAGTTCAGTTTTACCCACTCCAGATGGACCTAAGAATAAAAACGACCCAATTGGTCGATCCGCCTGCGTTAAGCCAGCGCCAGAGCGCCGGATAAACTCAGCTACCGCCGTAGTGGCTTCAGTTTGACCAACAACGTGCTCATTTAAGATGTTCGCTAGATTCAGTAAATTTTTCTTTTCAGGAGCCAACAGATTCTGGATAGGTATTTTTGTAATGCGTGCTACCACAGTGGCGATATCTTCAGCTGACACTGTTCCTAGTACCAGTTGATCTTCCTTGGTAATACGTTTTTCGAGTTGAGCTAATTGGCTACGTAAATCAGCTTCCGTTTTTTTGTCTTGTTGCACCGCTTTTATTTTTTCGGTGAGATCACGATAGGCTTCGTCCAACGGGTTAGCCGGACGACGGATGCGCAGGCGAGCGGCACCTTCATCAATTAAGTCAATCGCTTTATCGGGTAGCCATTTATCTTGAATATAGCGCACGGATAATTTTACCGCGGCTGTGATGGCTTCATTGGAAATGCGCACATGATGGTAAGTTTCATAGCTGTCTTTAATGCCTTGTAATACCTTAATGGCATCTTCCATACTTGGTTCTTCTACAATAATGGGTTGGAAGCGTCGTTCTAAAGCTGAATCAGCTTCAATATAACGGTGATATTCTTTTAGGGTAGTCGCGCCAATACAACGAATTTCACCGCGGGCTAAACCGGGTTTTAAAATATTAGCTGCATCCATTGTGCCACCACCACTGCCGGCTCCAACCACAGTATGAATTTCATCGATAAATAAAATAATATCTGGGTTATCAGCCAATTCTTCAAGAATTTGTTTAAAACGTGCCTCAAATTCACCACGAAACATGGTGCCGGCTACCACCAAACCTAAATCCAGGCGAAAGATAGTTTTATCTTGCAATACGATTGGGACAGATCGATTAACGATCCGTTTGGCTAAACCTTCCACAATGGCGGTTTTGCCCACACCTGGTTCACCTAACAACACTGGATTATTCTTCGTGCGGCGCGATAGAATGTGAACCAATCTTTCAATTTCATCATCTCGGCCCACCACTGGGTCAATCTTATTTTGTACATTGGGTTCAGTTAGATTAGTTCCAAAAAAATCTAGCGCCGGTGTTTTTGAAGTTGGTTCTTCGGTTGGTTCACCTGGCTGTGATTGTTTTACTTCGGCCAGTTCTTCCTTAAACAGAGCGGCCATATCTGGAAAGCGTGAGGTACTATTTAACAGATTGATAACTTGTTGGCGTAATTGGGCAGTATCGACATGTTGATCATGATAAGTCTGTTCCAGGAGTTCATCGGGCAACTCAACTAAGCTAAGCAGTAAATGCTCGGTGCCGATAAACTTGTGTTGATGTTCAAACGCCACTACCGCCGCATGTTCCAGTACGCGCACTGTGTCATCGGCTAGTTGCGGCAGAGCATAACTGGCTTGATTGTTAGACTCCGCCAATTTGTTTAATACAATATGAAGTTGTTCTGGCGTGATGGCATTTTTTTCCAGCAATTCATGCGCGACACTGCCGGTTTGTTCACTTAAACTAATCAATAAATGTAACGGCAAAACAAACGGGTGTTTCAGCCGAATCGCCAAATTAATCGCTCGCACCAAAGTATTTTTTAGGTTGGTGGTGAACTTATTGAGAATGTCCAGCGCCATTGAACTCTTGGTAGACAAAATAATTATAGACTGTCAGTAAAACAGTGCCGAAAATATAAGACAGTATTCCTCCCACAGAAGGAATGAATTGTAAGACAAATGACACTAATATAATAATAGTAGCAATCAGGAGAACGCGCATGACCACTGATACAAGATGATGCCAGACTAAATTAATACTTTTTAATATGGCCGGCCAAGCTTCAATATTTTGGTCAATCAAATAGTATGGAGCAAACTGTAACAATATCGCGTAACTGATTAACGCTAAACTCGGGACAATATTAGATAATGTATCCACTGTTGTGCCGATCAAACCAATGTTGAACAAACCAATCACAGTGCTGATGAGCATAATAATTAAAAAGCTCCCAATTTCAATTAAAATGGCACCCACAATAACGATGATTGATAATACAAAATATGACCAAAAATATTTAACGGTTTTGGGTAATAGATTGGTTAAGGTGATTTGATCAGTCTTAATAGTAATAAGCGGTCCAGCGATCCACCCCATAATATTGATTGCCAATACTATTACGGCCGTGATCAAAAATGAATAGGTGAGTGGATTACCAAAAGAAAAGAGTTGCACAAACTCGTCGTATGATGCGGTGCTTTTAATGCGATTAATGGTAACACCAATCGTCAGCCATAATAAAACATAGGATAGTAGCAGGGGCACAGCACTGGCAATTACTAACAGTAAAAGGTGCTTTCTAATAAATGAGGCGGTGTTTTGAAATAGGGTAGCGATCATACGGGTATATTACGCCATTGTGCGCAAGGCGGCAACGCGGTCAGCAATGGGTGGGTGAGTGGAAAACAAATTGGTCCACCGGCGTTTTTTGCCAAACGGGTTAGCAATAAACAAATGAGCCGTAGCACCATCGGCGTGTTGCATGGGCTGAGCGGCCTGGTCGATCTTTTCTAAAGCACGGGCTAAACCATCTGGAAAGCGGGTGAGCAGTACTCCGGAGGCATCGGCGAGAAATTCTCGTTTGCGTGAAATGGCCAGTTGAATGAGCTTGGCTATGAGAGGGGAAAATATTAGTAAGATAATACCCAGTAGGAAAAATATCAAACCTAATTGATTGTTTTTACGATTACCACCTAAACCACCAATGCGAAAAAAAATCTGTGCCATGATACTCACAATTCCTACACACACAATCACTACTGTCATCAACCGGGTATCGTAATTTTTAATATGTGATAACTCGTGCGCCACCACACCTTCCAGTTCTTCATTTTTCAGTAATTGAATAATACCAGTAGTAAAAGCCACCGAGGCATGTTGTGGGTCGCGTCCCGTAGCAAAAGCATTGGGAGCACTATCTTCAATTAGATAGACTTTGGGCATGGGAATTCCAGCGGTAATAGCGACATTTTCCACTAAGCGATATAAGTAGGGATTTTGTTCTTGAGTAATCGGACCATGTGCACCATTGGTGAGCAAAGCCACTTTATCACCGCCATAATAACTAAATAATGCCATTACTACAGCGATAATAACGGATAATACTACACCGCCAATCCCACCTTCAAAACCATAAGATAAAATAATACCGAGTAAAACAATACCAACAAAAAACATCACCACCAACAGGTTACTTTTAAATTTATTCGCAGAAATTTGTTTGTAAGCGGTCATCAGAATTTCACCGACACATTTTCGCGCTCAGCCGCATTCTCTATTTCAAAAAACTCCCGGGCTTTAAAACCCAAACTTGAAGCTACCATATTTGAGGGGAAGACTTGCATTTTGATGTTGAAATCACGCACCACACCGTTGTAGAACCGGCGCGCCGCTTGGATTTTATCTTCGGTATCGGCTAATTGATCCATTAACTGCACCATAGTTTGATTAGCCTTCAAATCCGGGTAAGCTTCAAAGGCTACCCGTAAATTACCCAATAAATTACCTAAATTACCTTCAGCTTTGGCTAAACCTGCCGTATCACCACTGGCTTGTGCCGACATAGCTGTCGAGCGCGCTTTGGTGATATTTTCCAACAAGGTGCGCTCATGCGTCATGTATCCTTTGGTACTTTCTACCAAATTTGGAATTAAATCATGGCGGCGTTTTAATTGTACATCAATATCTGACCAACCTTCATCAACCTGATTTTTTAGTTTGATTAAACCGTTGTAAATCATTACTACCCACAGTACTATCAAGACGATAGCACCGAGGATGATAAATAGGGGAATCATGAACATATGTTTGTTTGTTAGGAATTAGTTATTTTGCTATCTATTATTTTTTGCACTTTTGTCACGTGTTTATCGGTGGCGGTTTTAATATTTTCTTGAGTATATACCGTGATATAGTCACCGACTAATAAATCAGCTGGTGTAATGTCAGTTTCTATGGCTGAGGGTGAATTGTATTCATCTACACCGGTGGCGAGTGTAGCATATAAGGTGGCATCTGTCAGGATAAAACCAATATTATCCACAGTGATATGATCTTTTGTAATGGTTGTGATCTTACCAGTATAACTGTGTATCTCGAAATCACCACTGGCGGCCTCAAGTGAAGAATCAGGACGCAGGCGATCAACAATCTCAGCCTGAGTGATCTCTTTGTTTATATCCGGCTCGCTATTTAAGTTAATACTTGGTGGTATAACTACAAATCGATCGCGGTAAGTGTAGCCTAAACCAATACCCAGCACGAAGGCCAGTAAGATCACGATTATAGTCAGATTCCAACGACGTAGCACCAGGTGATTATAATACGGATTTGTGTTATAGTAAATGGCATGAAACGGGGAGTATTATTAACTCTATTATTAGTTGTCTGGCCGGCCACCAGTTTTGCTACTTGGGTTGACCCAACCTGTGATCCAGCCACTGATCCGACAACATGTAATATTTTACCCCCACTCAATGTTTCTAGTGTCACTCAAGCTAAAGACGGCACCTTGCAATTAAATGGCAATGAAGTATCCGACACGTTTACTTTTTCTGGTTTGGCCGCTAATTTTTCAATAACAGCTAATTCGATTGATGATGCTGAGGTATCAGATACATTGACTGCCTCGAAATTTGTTGGTCCAGGTTCAGCTAGCCCAGTCGTTGATCTTGATACTTTAGAAGTGAACGGTACATTACCATCCGGTTCTGTCACCGATGTGTGGGTGAATACAACCGGTGATACTATGACCGGTACTTTGGATATTGAGATTCCTAGTTCTTCTTCAGATAAAGGGATTAATATTCTGTCACAATCAACTACTAGTAGTGCCATCGCCTTGAGTGTTATGACAACCGATGCTGTGGCCAAAGCTGTCTCGGTGGTTAATACAGCCACGTCTGGTTACGGAGTTTATTCACTGGCGCTTGGTACCAGTGGTATTGGTGTGTATGGCAATGGTTTTTCTACTGGAGGCACAGGTGTGTATGGTACTGGGGAAGCCTATGGTGTGAAAGGAACTTCCACCGATGGAAATGCAGGTTACTTTTCAACTACTGGCAATCAATCTACCACTGTTTATGTATCAAACACAGGAACACCATCCGAGACTCCGTCTTATGGCGTAGATATTAGTACCGTTGGTGCTATAGGTATTAGAGCCCAAAGTGATAGTGGTACAGCTGGTTATTTTAAATCTACTACCGGTGCAGCCGGTGAATTTGAATCTTCGAATAATATTGCTGGTAAATTTACTGCCACCTCAGGCACGGCAGGTTATTTTAAATCCACTTCTGGTACAGCCGGAAATTTTATCAGTACCAGTGGTACAGGTGTAAATGTAGACGTAGGGGATTTCGGTAAAGCCATCGAGGCTAACGAAGGGGATATTCACAATGCCGGTAGCTTTACTGGTGGGCAGTTTTATCCGAATGCTTTAGCTGGTAACGGAGCCTTTCCAAATGTTGCCCTTGAGGTGTTTAGCAGTAAAGATGTTAGTGTGTATCATCCGTTTCAAATTGTTTATGATGGTAATCAAGTTTTTTTAGCGACGTATCATGATACTGCCACAGGTACTTTTCAAATTTATGATCAATCAACTGGTGCACAAATTCGGTCTTATGATCATGACTTGGTAGCGAGTATTGCCGGTATGACAACGTACGGTAAATACGTTTATGTGTTTGATAGTGGCTCGGATAGTTTTTTTCGATACAATCGTTTATCTGGTGTGACGGTAAGCGGTGGTACAACCGGTGCGACCACTTATCCTACGACGGTGGCGAGTGATGGTGAAGTGATGTGGATTGGTACAGCCACCACTTTACAAACTTGGACGGGTTCTGGCACTCCCACTACGCGTGTATCTAGCTTAAATAGCATTACTGATATTATTACTACCGATAAGTATATTTATGCCAGTTCCAGTAGTGCTGGAGTAATATATAAAGTATTACGAGCCAGCCCTTATACTAAATCAACTATCACTACCGGTGGATTGCCGGTTGGTAAAATGGTTTATGATGGACAATATATTTGGGTAGCTGATAACGGTGCTGGTTTGATTAGAATAAATACAGCGAATAGTAGCTTAACTACTTATAGTGTCTCGAGTGGGGGATATTATCCAAAAACGTTGGCCTTTGATGGAGTTAATTTATGGATTGGTTTTAATGGTCCATTGATCGGTAAATATAATATCGCTAGTGGTACTATAGTTGATACTGAAACATTAACGTATGGTGGATCTGGCCCACTAATTAGTAGTATATTATTTGATGGGACATATATCTGGGCAGGCGTTTCAAGTAGTACTGGTGGATATCTTTACCAACTACCGGCCGGTACTGGTCATGGTACAAGTACAACTACTATTAGGCGCGGGTTGATGATGTACAATGTCGATGGTAATCCATATTGTGTTTATTTGAACAGTTCCGGTGCACTAACAACTTCAGCTACTACAACCAATTGTTTGTAAAAAAATATCAGGGTGTAGTATGACAGTTGGCTTGACATAATGGCTTATTTTTGTTCAGATTGTCTTGTATTTAGTGTTCTTTAATAATCCATCACGGCATTTCCGGAATGGTTTCTGTTGTCTGATGGTGCAACTATGATTTGAGCTAATCCCAAATCATGATTGCACTATCAGAACCTAACCATTTCCGGTTCGGGTTCTCGCATAGGAGAAATAAATCATCATGTCACGCTATTTCGTGGTCTCTTTCGTTTTTTGTCTTTCCTGTGTTGTCGAGGGGATGACCTTCCCTGTCGGCACTGATACCGCTTTTGATACCGCCACCGACGACTCCCCGGATTGCTTGGCCGGGTCGAAGTCTTTTTTCGTCGTCGTTGACGGTGGGGAGCACGCGCCCCAGTACGTCGTTGTTTTTCCGAACGAAATTTCGTTGACCACCCACGACGGGTGGCTCGAGGTGTTGTCGGGAAACGACTGGGGGCTGTCCTTCCGGGTCATCACCCCGGACGGTATTGAACTCTCCACCGAAGAGGTGGTGGAGATGTTCCAGGTTCTCCCGGTTTGGGAGGATTACAGCACCGGGCCGAGCCTGGTGCCCGAGCCCGACCCACCATGGGTCGACTGGGTCTGCCCGCCGTGATGGCCCGAGAGTCGATTTGAAGAACAACACGTGTTTCTTCTTTTCGGCTCTCGGTGTTCGTCTTTTAAGATTTCAGCCGCCAAATGAGGCGGTTTTTTTGTGATCTTTTTTCAGTGCCTGCCCGACAGTGCCAGTCATGACAGGCGGGTTTTCATCTTTATTCATCTATTCAGCGATCCGTCGGAGTGGATATGTGATTTTTCTACTGAGGTAGAAAATCTTTACAAGATTATTTGACTATGGTAGAATAATCACATGATCAATAAAAGGTATCTTTCTCAGTATATTATTGATGATTTATCCAATAAAATGGTGTTTATTGGTGGTCCTAGGCAGGTAGGAAAAACTACCTTGGTACAGCACTTGGGTCAATCAGTCTATCCAGATTACCAATATCTGAATTGGGATAGACAATCACAGCGTCAAGCCATTCGGGCAGAACGGTTTGAGGCATCGGCTAAATTGTTGATTTTTGATGAATTGCATAAATATCGTCAGTGGAAAAATTATGTGAAAGGCATTTATGATACCCAAAAAGAGCAGTACCATATTTTAGTAACTGGCAGCGCTCGCTTGGATCTGTACAAAAAAGGGGGAGATTCACTCATGGGACGTTATCATTATTATCGCTTACATCCATTTTCAGTCGCTGAATTATTACAACACCAGGTGTTACCCGAACCCTTTACCGAATTGCAATTTGTACATTATCCGACAGCCCCAGCATTATTTACGGACTTATTGAAATTTAGTGGTTTTCCTGAACCGTTCTTTGCCAAACAACCACGTACCCTACGGCGGTGGCAAAATACCAGGTTAGATCGTTTAATTAAAGAAGATGTGCGGGATATTGAATCAATTCGTGATCTATCCGCTCTGCAAGTGTTGGCGGAATTATTACCACAGCGTGTGGGTAGTCAATTATCATTAAATGCGTTACGGGAAGATTTGGGTGTGGCTCATAAAACGGTGGCCTTGTGGATGGAGGTGCTCGAGCGCTTCTATTATCACTATAGAATCTATCCATTTATGCAACGTGGTTTTGCTGCCCTGAAAAAAGAACCAAAATTGTATCTGTGGGATTGGACACCAGTGACTGAACCTGGAGCTCGGTTTGAAAATATTATTGCCTCACATTTATTAAAGTTCGTGCATGGGTTACATGATATCTTAGGGCACAAGGCGGTGTTGTGGTATATCCGAGATATCTCCGGTCGGGAAGTAGATTTTTTGGTGACAGTTAATAATCAGCCGTGGTTTGCCGTAGAAGCTAAATTGTCTGATCGAACTCCCAGCAAACCTTTGCGTTATTTTCAGGATAAATTACACATACCCTATGTTTATCAAGTGGTAGCTGAAACCGGGATTGATGAACGCGTAAAAAATATTCGTGTCCTAAGTGCTGACTTATTCTGTACGGCTTTATTGTAAAAACTTGAATATCGCATTGGGGTAATATGATACCTGGCTTGACAAATTTGCTGGATACTGTTCAACTTATATAAGCAAATGGGAAATAGTAGTAATTGACCCTTTTGTGTTCTTTGAGAAATAAATCATCCACCACTATTAAGCTTAAAAAGTAGCTATGGTTAGCTTCGTGGTGAACAAAAAGGTCATGTATCCATACGTGGTTTTTTTGTTCACTACGGACGACCTGGCTATTAAGCAGGTCGTCCCTTCACTTGAAGGGTTCAAACATGTTCGCAACTATGTTTGTGATGTTCTTCTCGTGTTCTTCTTCCACCCCGGCGACCATTCGCACCCCCCCGACCCCGACCGTGCAGACCGACTGCGCCCACGTCGATCCGGCCACCCACCCGGAGTGTCCGCACTCCGGGAACCAGTGGAACGTCCCCAATCCCAGCAAGGAAGCGCTGGTAGTCGCAGTGATCTGGTCTCTGACCGCCAGGTCCAGGTACGGCACCAGCGGTCCATCGGAAGACGCCCACAGTGATCAGTTCACGAACTGTCACGACGGCTCGCCCGACGACATCGACGACGATGGCGACGGGTACACCGAAGAGCAGGGCGACTGCGATGACTGCGAGCCCAGAAAATACCCCGGCGCCGTCGAGATCTGCGACATGCTCGACAACGACTGCGATGGTCACGTCGACAACGACGCGATCGATGCGAACGAGATGGGGTACTGCGACCAGTAGCCAAGTAGTTGGTGGATGAGCCGGGGAGTTGATTTTGATAGTGGATTTGTTTCGTACAACAATCCACATCAATTCAACTCCTCGGTGTTCGTCTCTTTTTAAGAAAGAGAATTAAGAATAATGAATTAGGAATTAAGGATAGAAGGAATAGTAGATAGGGATTAGTAGCTAGTAGTTAGGGGTAGAAAAAACAATCAAATATAATAACACAGCCGCCAGATGAGGCGGTTTTTTGATTTGACGATAAGTTTTTCTTATGGTATGTTAATTTTGTAGTAAGCGCTGCCTAACGGGGCGCTTTTATGTTTATTTTTCAGTCTAGTTTTGGTAAATTATCTGGTAGTAATTATTCTGAAGTATTAGCCCAAGCTTGGCTGTATTATTTACCTATAAAACGAAAAACTAAACGTCGACCATATGTTCGATCTTGTTTCTTTCAAAAAGATAAAATATTTTTAGATAGATTTTGGTCACATTTAATGGAAAAGAGCTGGTCTGATCGTACTAGACGTTTAAAGTTTTTTGCTTGCGGATTAGATTTATTGCAACATTCACATGCCGCGCCATCTTCAAAAGATAATCCAAATAAACACCAGGAAATATTACATCGTTTTTCAGGAATAACCAGGGATGGAGAATTATTTTTTGTACAAGTTCGTGAAAATACGGTAACCAGCCAAAAGAGTCTGATTTCAATATTTCCTGGAGATTAAAAGAAAAAGACCTCCCGCCAAGTGTGGTGTATAAACCACGGCCGAAAGCCTTTTCAAGAATGATATTATCATATAAATTGGCTTTGTCAATGGTAATTATTAAATAGTAGATAGGTAGTAGTAGCTAGTAATCAAGAGGCGGTTTTTTGATTTGGTAGCCCTTGATTTATTGGGTGGTTTTTGCTAGGATGTTTTTATGACACAATTGCAACTGCAAAAAAAAGTAATGAATCTTGAAGCCGAACTGGCTGTTTTACGTGTGGCTATACAATCAGAACCAGATAATTTGATTGATGAAAGTAATTGGAAAAAAATTCAACCGACCGTTAAGGCTGTACGGGCAAAACTGTATAAGCAGCGCTATGGCAACATTGTACGCATTTATTAACATTAGATAATGATTTTTTTCAACCGGAGGTATTAGATGCGATACAATCTTATGATTTAATCATACTTAAACCGCAACAACTTATTCACAGTCTACGTGTAGATAGGGTGTAGTAGTTAGGGGAGAAGAAAGACAATAAAATATAACAACACAGCCGCCAGATGAGGCGGTTTTTTTGATTTTAAAGTCCATAATTTCTATTTGTAATTGTAGTTGAAATATGGTACAATTCATTTATGAAAATGAAGTTTAGGCAAAGCTTATTTTGGGATGTTGACCCAAAAACTATTGATCCAAAAAAACATGCTCGGTATATAATTGAACGCATCATGGATTTTGGTAATGACAAGGAAGTACGCTGGATGTGGCACAATTATACAAAACCAAAACTGCGCGATGTTGTAGTAACATCCAGATCTTTATTACCTAGAAGTCGTGCTTTATGGGAAGAAGTCGTCAAGTAATACCTCAACTGGGTCAGTGGCAGACACAAGTTTTACCAAAAGCTACTCAAAAAGCTTTACAGTATTTAGCTGGACAAGCCTGGTTGAAGCAGTCTAGTTGGTATTTAGCCGGTGGTACAGCTTTAACTTTACATTTTGGACATCGTCAGTCAGTTGATTTAGATTTTTTTACACCACAAAAGAATTTTTTAGCTCGACAACTAGTTGGTCATTTCACTGATGATATTTGGCAGGTTGACATTCTGACGGATGATACTGTTTATGGAAAACTACACGGAGCCAAAGTGAGTTTTATTGCTTATCCATTTTTTTTCCACCAACAACCATATCATTGGGTTGGGCACGTTCGAATGCTTGATCCGAAGGATATAGCGGTTATGAAAATTATCGCTATTAGCCAGCGGGGACGTAAGCGCGATTTTCTTGATTTATATTGGTATGTCAAACAGCAAGAATCTTTAACTGATATATTATTACGTTTGCCAAAACAATATCCAACGGTCGCTCATGATTATAATCATATATTAAAAAGCCTCATGTATTTTGTTGATGCCGAAGAAGATCCGATGCCACAACTATATTTTACCGTTTCATGGGAGGAGATAAAAAAATATTTTAAAAAAGAAGTCCCAAAGATTTTAAAAAGTTTTGTATTTTAAGTAATGTTTAATTTTATTTCATGAAAGTTAATTTGCACCACCTTACAGTAGGGGGGATAAGGAGGTGTTTTAGTCTGTTTATAGTAGTAATCGGATGTTTCTTTAGTTTTTCTCACCCGGTTCAAGCGGTCAACTGGAGTGATTGTGCAACTGAAAGCGGTACAACAACGATTACTAATGGTAATTTAAATTATACACTGACTCCGGTGACGGCGATTCCGGATACAACGCAGGCGTTTGTTTTAGTGCGCAGTTCTGGTGACGTCAGCGTATTTTCTACTAGCCGGCATTTGGTGACGGCCACAATTACCGGTACTGGCACAGTGCAATTTGATCGACAGAATAGTAATGGTAATGCTCAGGTGAGCTATACCATCGTGCAGTGTCGTAATAGTGATAAAATTTCTGTACAAAGAGGCACGATTACTTTAAATAGTGGAGCCAGTAGTAATACTGGTGCACTGACCACACCGGTGGTTGCTGCCAATAGTCTGGTACTGGTTTCAATTAGATCAGATGAGCCAGTGGCCAAAGATAGTTCCAGTTTAGCCACGGCTAGTTTACAGGATGATGCTACGGTGGTTGTGCAGCGGGCCACAGGCAGTACTAGCACGGTACAGGTGAATTATCAGGTGGTTGAATTTCTCACCGGTAGCGGTGTCTCAGTTCAGACTAGCGAAGTAACACTTGGTTCTGGCTCAGCTAGTACTACAACTACGTTAGCCACCGCTGTGGCGAGTGACCGAACTTGGGTATATTGTTCTTACGATGCCACTAATGATGGTTTAACTCAAACCAGTGTGGCCTGTAATTTACAAGATGCTTCTACTGTAACCGTACAAAGAGCTGCGGCTAGTGCCTACACTAACCGGGTGCGGGTTTATGCTGTTACCTGGCCAGAGAAAACTGTCACTGTTTTGACTGGAACCACTACATCTGACCCAACCGCTAGTGATGGTACGTTAGTGACTGAAGATATCGCCTTAGGTTCTACTACCGCCGCCGATCCGGTGCATTCATTTTCTTATGTTACTACCAATGTTTCAGGAACCAGTAATGACTATCCACGTAATCTGTGGTTGGATTATATCTTTGATGCTAGCACATTACGCACCAAGTTATGGCGGAGTGAAGCCGCCGGATCAACTGATGCTAATACAAAATACTGGCAGGTGATAAATTTTCCCACACCGTATCGCGCAAGTGGTTTAGGTTGGATTGGGAATTCAGTTGATGATAGTAATGGTACAGCTGTGATTAGTTTTTCTGGAACCAATTATGGGGTACGGTTAGAGCATGGTGGGTGTGGGACAGATTGTGCGGTATCTGGCCAAGCCTGGCTGAGTGATGAGATGGGCTGGATAGATTTTAGCCCAACCATGACAGGTAATCCGGCGGGGGATCCGATTGAGGGAGCACATTGGAATGAAGAAACCGGTGAGTTGTATGGCTGGGCGCGCATTCGCATGTTACGAGATTATGAGACCAGTTTGGGTCGAACCGAAGATGCTTGGGGTTGGGTTAAGTTGCAAGGGGATATATCATCCGCTGGGGCAGAATATGGTGTAAAGTTTGACGCGGATACTTTGGCTTTATCCGGCTGGGCTTGGAACGGTGATCCGGATAGCGGGTTTGGTTGGATTAAATTTGATCTAAGTACGTCAGGAATATTGGCCACTAAAGCCTGGTTAAGAACCATGCAGGGTGACGTGTATAGTTTACAAGGATTCAATGCCACCACGGCAGCACCGAGTGGCGAATATAATGCCACCTATCAGATATTAGCCAATGGATCAATTACTAACTTTTCTAATCAACCTGGTTATACTAAAAGTGAAGAAACAGATTTAACAGATTTAGGTGGTGTACCAACAAACAATACCAGAGGGGTGTATCGGGGTGATTTAGGATCATTGCATGTGAATGAATTAATTAAACAAGCTCAAGATGAGGGTACAGCAGCGCTGCCGGGTGATTGTACGGAAACTATTATTACCGGTGGGACAAATCCGTTAGGTGGAGCCGTTTATTATTGTTCTGGTAATCTCACGATAAATTCAAACCTAACATTTTATAATGGTACCGGCACAGCCGATGGCAGTGCCACATTTGTAGTGGGCGGTAATTTAATACTCAATGATAATTTAAATTATTATAACAACGCGATCGATACATCTATTGCTAATTTAGCGTCGGTTGCCTTTGTAGTGCAAGGCGGTGTGACTGTAAATCCACTTGTAACGCATTTAGTTGGTGCCTACATTGTGTTAGGGGATACCGCGTCGGATTTCTCCACCGGCGACAGTACCTTACCTTTGCGGCTCGATGGTTTAGTGATGGCGCGTAGTTTTGCTTTGCAACGCAAGGCTCTAGGTAGTACATCATCTCCACAACCCAGTGAAGATATTCATTACGATGGTCGAGTGGTGGCTAACACTCCACCGGGATTATCTGATCTGACCGCCACGTTGCCGGAGCGCACTATACAGTAATATAAAAAAATGGTATAATTTTTTCACTATGGCATTTCGTGGATCACAAACCTATATTGGTATCGACATTGGTGGGGCATCTCTGAAAATTGTTGAATTAAAGAACGAAAAAGGCCGTCCCAAACTACAAACGTATGGTTACATTGAAAAACCTACCCCAGTTTTAAAAATTGAAAGTACTGAGGCGAAACAAAAAATTGTTGAAACACTGAAAAAAGTGTTGGATAAAGCTAAAGTGAGCACTAACCAAGTGGTAGCGGCTTTACCGAGTTATACCGTGTTTTCATCGGTGATTACTTTGCCGGACATGAAAGCCAAAGAGCTTGATGCGGCGGTGCATTGGGAAGCCAAAAAGATTGTGCCCATGCCGCTGGAAAAAATGGTGTTGTCTTATGATGAATTGACTAACTATGACGATCACGAACATATTCCATCACAAAACACTCAACCAAATACTCAAACGAAAGATAGTGCCAGTACCTTAAAGTCTACTCCAAAAAAATATAAAAAGATTTTGTTAACCGCCGCGCCAGCCGATTTGGTGAATAATTATGTTGAGTTGTTCAAAATGGCCGGTTTGAATTTAGTGAAACTGGAAACTGAAGCCTTTGCTCTAGAAAGAGCCTTGGTGGGGCACGATCGGGCACCCATTATGATTGTTGATATCGGTGCCACCACCACCAGTATTAGTGTAGTAGTAGCGAGTGTACCGGTGGTGAATCGCAGTATCGATTTAGGTGGGCAAACTATTACTAAGACCATTGCCAGTAGTTTGAATGTTGATGTGGAACGGGCTGAACAATTTAAACGTGATTTTGGTTTGATTGCCACTGGTTCCAGCACTAACCAAATTCCGAAACGGATTGAATTCATGGTGTCTTCAGTGGTTACTGAAATTAATTATGTATTGAATTTGTATCACAATCAAAGTTCGGCGCGGATTGAGAAAATTATTCTCACTGGTGGTTCGGCCTGGCTACCAAATTTACCAAACTACTTAGCCCAAGTATTGAACGTTAAAGTGTTAATTGGTGATCCTTGGGCGCGGGTGATGTATCCAGTAGAGCTTAAACCGGTGTTAGCCGAAATTGGCCCACGCATGTCGATTGCGGTTGGTTTAGCCATGCGCGAAATTGTTTAACTGCTATGGCAGTGGATTTTATTAGCACAAGCAACAAACGGTCGTCAACCAAGCCTGGTGCGTATGAGGTTGAATATACCGCACCAGGTAGTACTCAACCTGTGACACCAGTTAAACCACAGCAATTACCACCGGCTCCACCGCCGCCTGTTCCGGCACCAGTAGCTTTACCAGTGGCACCGGTTCAACCAAAACCGGTGGCACTGGTTTTACCGACTCCACCTGTTCCACTAGTTCCAGTAAAACCAGTAGTGAAACCAACTCCACCGGCGGCTCCGGCGCCTACACCTATACCAGCGCCTACACCAATGGCGGCATCATCACGTCATGCCACCAATGTGGGTGAAGTTGTAGCGCAAAATGTTAGCCATATGCGTGGTGCCATGACGCAGCCGGCTGCACTGGTACCGGGAGCGATCGGTGTAAATTTACTCCCCAATTCCATTCAACAGCCACTCCAACAGCAGGCTAGTTTATATCGGTTATTGCGGCTGAGTACGGTCACGGTTTTGTTAGTCACCTTAGTGTATTTAGGTATGGTGGGGTATCAAGCGTGGTTTCTATTTAAAGCGCAAGCGGCGATTGAAGAATTGAATGTGGTTGATCAAAAAATATTAACCTACACAACATTACAAAATGAAGTGAACGCCACTAATGACACTTTAGTGGCGGTACAAGGTTTATTGGATCAGCAAATGTATTGGACACAATGGTTGCAAATGTTAGAACAAACTACTTTACCGAGTGTGGGCTATTCCGGATTTTCTGGTAATGCTAGTGGCGTTATGACTTTACAAGCTGTGGCACCAGATTTTACTACCATTACACAACAGTTGGCCGTGTGGCGGAATAATCCAGCGGTAACAGAAGTTAGTGTGACCAATGTGTCACGATCGGATAGTGGAGTGCAGTTTAATTTAAGTTTGCAGGTTGATCCAGCCGTCTTAAAATTCCAACCCAACGGAGCCTATGAACAGTCGCAGTGAACAATTTAATTTATGGTTACAGCGCTATTATAGTTATGTCGCGTTAGTATTTATTATTATTATTGTGGGTGGGTTAGGCTATGGTTTACTGTGGCCACAATATCAACGCATGCAAACGGCCGGCAGTGTGACCTATAGCAATATTATCGATATTATTAGTCAGCATCAGTTGTATGTGAAGCAATTAGACGCCATGCAAACTAATTATGAGCAACTTGATCGGAGAGTTTTTAGGGTGGTGGATGTGATATTACCAGCGCAGTACAGCGAAGGGTTAGTTTATGCTGAAATGGAACAATTATTATCGGGTACTCAGTTTGTGGTTGATAGTGTCAACGTTTCAGCCACACCTAATGAACCACCAACTATCTATGAGCCGGTCACTCTTAGTCTTAATGTGACGGCGACGTCTGAAGAGGTAACATATGAAGATTTTAAAGCCCTCGTTCGTCACTTGGAACAATATCCACATTTGATGACACTGGATAGTTTGGCTTACAGCCCGGGCACAACGAGCTTTACATTTGTGTTAAAAACTTATCAACGCACACCCACCTTATGAGTGTCCAACGCCGCGTTCATTTTTTACGCTGGAGCGTGATTCTACTCATGACCGTGAGCTTGTTAGCGGCAGGGATTGGTGGGGTGCAACTGTATTTGTTGCGCCGAGCCGATCAGTTTAATGTTATTCAGCAAACAGCGCCCACGGCCACGCAAGCTCAAGTTGTCAGCAATTTACCGGTGGCCAATGTTTTATCCGGACAGTGGTTTGATCATCAAGGAAATTATTCACCGGATTTTGCTAAACAAATGTCTGGTATTGCCAATAAGATTGGAGTGCCTTTGCCGCCAACCCAAATTTCAGCCCTGGATACAAAATTGGGCAACCGCGTGCTAATTCAATGGTCGGTACCATTAGGGCAAGATTATACTGGCATCGAAATAAAGCGTGATGAACAAGTTATTGTCACCGATGGTTTGGGCAAACAAGGTAGTTATTTTGATACTACAATTATAAATAATACTAAATATTCTTATACATTAAGATCTTATAATCTGGATGCCACTAGTACAAAAGTTTACTCTGAGTGGAGTAGTCCAGTGACAGTTATTCCAACTGATGTCACACCACCGGCGGCACCATTAGTAGTATCAGTTGTATCTGATACTACAGACACAGCCTTATTGATCACTTGGCAAGCCAGCCAAAGCAGTGATGTCACGGCTTATCGCTTATATCGGTCAACCACCGCCGGCCAATTAGGCCAAATGTTAGTGGAAACCACAATTGATGTTTGGTCAGCCCGTGATACCAATGTCACACCCGGGGTATCATATTATTACACCGTTACAGCCTTAGATCAGGCCAAGAACGAATCGACTAAAAGTATTATGACTACTCAACCAGGGCACGCCGCACCATTTTTGACGCCAGAGAAAACACCCAATGCCGAATAATTTCATCACTTCAGTTTTACAGTACCTGTTGGCGCAACATATTATTACGGCCATACCGACCGGTACGGATCAAGCTGAAATTTTAGCTAAACTAGAGACGAATCATTTAGCGACAGCTGAACAAGTGGCTCAAGCCAAAGCGGCTGTTTTGAGTATCCAATATGTCAATTTAGAAGGGCAGCAGGTACCAACCGATGTCTTACACGTTATTCCACCGGAGATTGCGGAAAATTATCAGTTGGTGCCGTTTAAACTAGAGGGTGGAATAGTTAGTGTGGCGTGTGTTAATCCGGAAGATTTTCGCGCAGTGGAGGTGTTAGATTTTATTGGTCGGCAAGAGCGACTGCGGTTTCAATATTTCAGTGCCACGACAGAATCGGTGCGACAGGTATTACATCAATATGGCAATATGGATAGTTCTGTGCAGCAAGCCATTGCCAATACCACGACTGATGATGTGGATTTAACGAGTGAAACTGAAGTGGCAGCGGGTGAAGTGATGCACACAGCACCGGTGACTAAAATGGTTCAAGTGATTCTAAAACATGCCATTGAAGGGAAAGCCTCGGATGTACACATTGAACCAGTCGGTAAAGAATCACGCGTGCGTTACCGCATGGATGGGGTGCTGCATACCTCATTGGTGTTGCCCTTAAAAGTACATAAATCATTAATTGCGCGTATTAAAGTATTATCTAATATGAAATTAGATGAAACCCGTTTACCGCAAGATGGGCGTTTCAAAATGCGCTTTGATGGACGCGATATCGAATTTCGGGTCTCGACTTTACCATTACTGGATAATGAGAAAGTGGTGATGCGTATTTTGGATACTTCAGCCAGTGTGGTGACTTTACAGAATCTTGGTTTTACCGATCATAGTTTAGATCGCATCAATAAACATTTACTTGATCCACACGGTTTAATTTTAGTCACCGGCCCAACCGGGTCTGGTAAAAGTACCTCACTGTATTCCATGTTGGTGATGTTAAACCAAGAGGGGGTGAATATCATTACTTTAGAAGACCCGGTGGAGTATAATCTACCTGGTATTGCGCAATCACAGATGCGTCCGGAAATTGGTTTAACCTTTGCCAATGGTTTACGCTCCGTGTTGCGGCAGGATCCAGACGTGATTATGGTGGGAGAAATTCGTGATAACGAAACCGCCGAGTTAGCCATTCACGCGGCTCTAACCGGCCATAAAGTTTTATCCACTTTGCACACTAATGATGCCTTTGGCGCGATTCCACGTTTGGTTGATATGGCCGTAGAACCTTTCTTGGTGGCTAGTGCCCTCAGCTTGATTGTAGCGCAACGGTTGGTGCGAAAAATTTGTGAACATTGCAAACAACCCATTACGGTCGATAAAAATCGCGCAACGGAAATGATGGCCGAAATAAAAACCATGCCCATCAGTTACTTACCGAGAGATGTAACATTATTGCCGCCGTTTAAACTGTATCAAGGTAAAGGCTGTAGTTTCTGTGAGGATAGTGGGTATCATGGTCGGATTGCGATTTGTGAAGTTTTAGAAAACACACCCTCATTACGTAAATTAATTAGTGATGGTGGTGTCAACGATGCCGATCAGATTAGTGCCGAGCAAAAGGCTCAGGGTATGTTCACAATTCGCCAAGATGGTTTAATTAAAGCGCTGCGTGGGTTGACCACGCTGGAGGAAGTTTGGAATGCTACTAAAATATAACACATAATATGCCAGGTTTACTTGATACCACAACTGAATTACGTCTGACCAAATTGCTAGCTAGTGTAGCTGAATACAAAGCCTCTGATTTGCATTTAACCGTCGCTAATCCACCTAGTCTGCGTATTGCCGGACGTATCCAACCTTTAACCAGTGAACCATTATTAACGAATGATTTTATTATTACTGTGGTGCAAGCCCTACTATCCGATCAACAGTGGGAACAATTTCAGTTAAAGAAAGATATTTTAGTAACATTAACCTTTAAAGGTAAGACACGGTATAAATTTCACGCCTATGCCCAGCAGGGGAATATCAGTGCCAGTTTTCGTTTAATACCGGCTGTGGTGCAACCCTTAACACGTTGGACAATTCATGATGCCGTAAAACAATGTGTCTCCATAAAACAAGGTTTGATTGTTGTAGCCGGAACATACGGCACGGGTAAAAGCACCCTGGTATCTGGTATGGTTGAAGAATACAACCAGACATTAGCGGCACACATTATGACCTTCGAACAGCCGATTGAATATCGTTTTACCGACAATAAATCAATCATTGAGCAAGTGGAAGTGGGCACAGATGTGTCAGATATGCCGAGTGCTTTATCCAGATTATATCAAGAAGATATAGATATCGTGACAGTTAATGTACCGATTGATGCCAGTGTTGTGCGGACAGTTCTACAGATCGTGCAATCAGGTAAATTAGTTATCTTAGAAGTATTGTCACCAAATGTTGCCTCTGCTTTATCAAGCATTGTAAATTGTTTCCGGATGGATGAACAAGCCAGTATTCGGGAAGTTTTAAGTAATCAATTAGAAGCGGTGATAGCGCTAAAACAAACCAATGTCGGGGGACAAGTGACCATCGCCTGTGAAGTACTGCGCAAAAATGCCGCTACGATAACAGTTATTAAAAAAGATTCATTTGATAAAATCGGTATGTTGATTGAAAGTGGCCGGAATGATGGTATGATAACCTTTGATCAATCATTGACTTAACATAATATGGCACTGTTTGTTTATAAAGCGCGCTCGGCTCAAGGTCAATTAACCAAAGGGGTGATTGAAGCACCAAGTTTAGATGTGGCTAACGAAGAATTACGTGAACGGCAACTGATTGTTATCGAATTAGCTGAACGTTCCACAATCACACTAGCGGAACGATGGGAACAGTTTTCGCACCGCATTTCCGTGCGGGATATCACTTTTTTTGCCAGACAATTATCAGTTTTAATTAATGCTACTGTGCCAGTAGTGCGCGCTCTAAAAATATTAACTCGCCAAACGGAAAATAATTTCTTAAAAAAGATTATCGCTGATGTCGCCTCTGAAGTGGATGGGGGTGCTAAGTTATCCACCGCGATGGGGAAGTATCCAAAAGTGTTTGATCAATTTTTTACCCACATGATTCGCGCCGGTGAAACCACTGGCCGGTTGGATGAGGTCTTTGAGTATTTAGCTACGCAAAAAGAAAAAGATTACGCTCTCATGAGTCGGGTGCGCGGGGCCATGATTTATCCGGCGTTTATTATTAGTGTGATGTTGGCGGTGGGCGTTATCATGTTAATTTATGTTGTTCCGCCCATTACAGAAATTATTACCCAAAGCGGTGCCAAAATACCTTTACCAACCCAGATTATGATTGGAGCGAGTTATGCTTTACAACATTTTTGGTGGTTAATATTAATACTTGTCGTGGGTACGGTGGTGGGTTTCAGATTTTTTATCAGTACCGAGAGCGGTCGTTATTCGGTTGATTATTTCAAAATCAAAGCGCCTATTATTGGACCGATTTATCAGCGTATTGTGCTCGGTCGGTTTGCCATCAGTTTATCCAATTTACTCAGCAGTGGTGTGCCCTTACCAACGGCTCTTAATATTGTGGCTGATATTGTCAGTAATTCTGTGTATAAAGATTTAATAATTCATACTATCAAGGAAGTTGAAGCCGGTAACGCTATCTCGGCGTCTTTTTTAAAGAGCACCGTCATTCCGCCCATGGTGGCACAGATGATGAGTGTCGGTGAAGAAACCGGCAAGCTTGATGCTATCTTAATGAAGTTAGGCAATTTTTATGTGCAAGAGGTTGATACTAGTTTGAGTAATATCACCAGTTTAATCGAACCGATTATTATTATCACTCTTGGGGTAGGGGCATTCATTATGGTCTATGGGATTTTAGCGCCAATTTATGGTGCCACCAATACCATTTCCTAAGGCGGACTATTGCTTAGGTTTAAGCGGTATGGTATACTATCGATATATTAACTAATCAAATCCTTAATAAATTTGCTATGACAATAAGTCGTACACAAACAAATGAACAAGGTTTTACCTTGATCGAACTTTTAATCGTTATCGCGATTATCGGTTTATTAGCCACCTTAGCCATCGTGTCGTTAACCACGGCGCAACGTAAAGCCCGTGACACCAAACGTTTAGCTGATGTGAAACAACTACAGAATGCTGTGGAGTTGTTTTATAGTGAAAGTTCAGCTTATCCATTAAGCACAGATACTACTAACGAAACATGGACTGAATTCGGGTCTACAACTGGCATTGGTAATTACATTACTAATATACCGGTTGATCCAACAAATAGTGGTACATCAATATATACGTATGGTGCTAACTCAGTCGGTACAGAGTATTTTATCGGTGCTAAGTTAGAAGATACCAGTCACACTGCTTTAAGTGGAGATGATGATGGTAGTTATATAGTCGGCACTACTGCAGGCTGGCTTGCCGGTGTTGATTATGTATCATCTAATGATACTGGCGCTACTGACTTGAACACATTTAGTTGTGCCGATCCAATCTATTGTGCTTCTGAGTGATGTTTAATAAATAATGTCATCAAGTGTACAGAGACGTCCCGGTGGGGCGTCTCTGTTGGTTTTTGTGGGAAAGGATCGCTGAATAGATGAATAAGACATGAAAACGCTGAAAAAGAATGTAATATAAATAAATCTTCTTCAGCGTTTTCAGACCCTTCATCTTTTCAGCGATCCTTTTGTCTTTTTCACATTTATGCTATAATCACAGCAATTAATCAATAACAAATCTGTTATGACCTTTAAGAGGACACAAACTGACCAAACTCAAGGTTTTACCTTGATCGAACTTTTAATCGTGATCGCGATTATTGGTTTATTAGCCACTTTAGCTATAGTTTCATTAACTACGGCGCAACGTAAAGCGCGGGATACCAAACGGTTAGCTGATGTGAAACAAATTCAGAATGCGGTAGAGATATATTATAGAGAAAACAACACTTACCCATTAACCGATGATGTTAATAACACCACCTGGACTGAATTTGGCACATCACTCGATCCTTACACAACCGCTTTACCAATCGATCCGACTAATACTAGCCCATATGTATACACTTATGGCACTAATGCAGCCGGAATCGAGTATTTTGTCGCGGTAGAATTAGAACAAACTGATCATAATGCCTTAAATGGTGATGATGATAACGCCTATGCCGTTGCTGATGCTGGTTGGGAAGCCCCAGTCAGTTTTATATCATCTGATGGTAACAGTGCCGTCGCATTAGATTGTGTCGATCCAATGTATTGTTTGTCGGATTAAGAAATCCAAATATTAATAAAACCAGTAGAGACATGCCATGGCATGTCTCTACTGGTTTTTCGCCTCCCTAATGATTTTATGTGGTATAATCTCCTCATGGATATAACCATTTTTGTCATCGTTTTTTTGGCTCTAACCGGTTTGGCCATTGGCAGTTTTGTAAATGCAACAGTATTACGGATCAATCAATCCCAATCATTACAGGGTCGATCACAGTGTCCACATTGCCATCACACTTTATATTGGTATACCTTAATACCGTTATTATCATACATTGGATTACGCGGGAGATGTTTATTTTGTCAGCAATCAATTTCCGTACAGTATCCATTAGTTGAAGCGGTAACAGCCGGATTATTTATTTTATTAGGGATATTTTTTTATACCGACCCCGTCCGTCTAACTATTTACTTGATTTTAGTATCAATTTGTCTAGCTATATTTTTATCGGATTATCTGTTTAGTACCATACCAGATGTTTTTTCTCTATCTGGTATGGTTATTGCTCTAATTGGTCAGGTGTTGTTGGGTGGGTCTATGTTTGATATTGGTGTGGGTGTGGCTTTAGGTGGTGGAATATTTTTGGCACAATATGTGTTATCAAAAGGTCGGTGGGTGGGGAGTGGGGATATTCGTTTAGGAGTGATGTTGGGTGTGATGTTAGCCTGGCCAAACATTGTGGTCTGTTTGTTTTTAGCGTACGTCGCTGGAGCGTTGGTAGCCTTACCATTATTATTAATAAAATCAAAAAAAATGGGTGATGCATTACCATTCGGCACATTTTTAACCGGAGCCGGTGTTGTAGCACTTTTATGGGGTAATCAAATAGTTCACTGGTATTTGTATGCATTTCTTAAATTGCCAATCTAAACATCAACCCAGTGGGTTCACTATAGTTGAGTTAGTTGTCACACTGGCGATTTTAATTGTGATAACATTGGGCGTTGTTATGCAGGTGAGGCGTTTATCTCCCTCCCAAGCTTTGGAAAATGGTAGTGATGTAGTGCGTGCCGAATTGATTTTAGCCAGAACCAAAGCCTTTACCGGGCAAAGCTGTTGTGGTGGTATTATGCCCACCGCTTATGGTATATCTATTACATTAGGTAGCAGCACCGTACAACAAATAGCCGATACAACTACACTCAGTACTACCATTTTACAGGATAATGTCATTGTTTTATCGTGTGAGCAAAATGGCGATGTCAGTACAACAGGTGATTGTATAATAAAATTTAATACCAGTTCAGACCATAGTGTATTGTATAACGGTGGATTAGACCCGAATACCATTATCCTCACTGTCCGTGAACCAAAATCTATGACTGTTTCTACAATTAAAGTATATCCAGCGGTGGCTGTGATAGAATAAAGTTATGCATCGTTCTCTCTCAGTTGGTCAAACATTAATTGAAGTGTTATTATCGATTACTATTATTATCACCGGTTTGGTGACATTAATCACCACTTTAGTTAATGCGCAAGCCTCTTCAAATACTACGGTACAAGATGTCGTAGCTTTATATTTGGCGCGTGAAAATGTGGAAGCGGTACGGTTTATTCGAGATAGTAATTGGCTAAAGCGAGACAATGGTCTAACGGTTGTGTATGATGATGGGCTGCATAGTGGCACTGAAACAGATGATTATACTGGTATCTATTTATGGAAACAAACTTTAAGTGATCCTGGAACGGCTCTGAGTTTAGATTTTACATCAGATAGTATTACAGCGACACAAGCGACTATTTATCAAAATGGAGCGGGGCTCTATCGTCAATTTTTGGCTCCGCCCGGAAGTGGTTGGACAACCACACCGTATCGTCGGTTTGTCACCCTTTATCCGATCTGTTCAACCGATGGTGGTGTGACACAAGTTTTATTATCGGCTGACGAGCAAAATTGTGGTTCGTTATCGCAGCAGATTGGCATACAAGTAAAAGCCGAAGTACAATGGGAGAGTCATGGTAGTACCCACAGTCGGGTGATTGAAGAACAGTTATATGATTGGAAATATGCACAATCGTAAAGGGTTTACCTTGGTTGAATTACTCGTTGCGGCGGCGCTGTTTGCTACGGTGATGGCTGTCACGGTTAATTTATTTATTTTAGCATTACGTAAACCACTCACTGGGATTGATACTCAACATGTGCAAGAAGAGATGAATTTTTTTCTAGAAACTTTAGCCAGTCAAATGACTAGCGCTGAAATATCCTATTCTAGTTATACAATTATACCACTGGTGAATCCGGTGAATGATCTGTACTTAGCTGTGTCAGACACCGGTGGGGTGGTAACATATCGCTATTTTTTAATGGGTGGCCAGGTGATCAGAAAAAATGTGGCGACTGATATAGACACACCGATCACAACTTCCGTGCATAACGATGTAGTGATCGATGCTTTGTCTTTCTATATTTACCCCCAGACTAATCCAACTGATCCAACCTTGAATATTAATTATCAGCCAAGTGTCATGATATTAATCACCGGACATAGTGTCAAAGATGCGAGCCAAATATATAAATTACAGACATTTTTAACCACCAGACAGTATGCTCGTTAAACGTTCCGGTTCCACTATTATCTTCGTACTGATGGTTATGTTAATAGCCATGGTTATTACCACTACTGTGGTGACAGTCATTTTAAATAATGTGCGCACCACAACTGCCTATAATGAGCATGCGCGCGCCACCTTTGCCATGGAAAGTGGTTTAGAAAGAGGCTTGTATTATTTACAATATGCGCGTAATGCTAAAACGATCGATGCTACTACTGGATTAGCTACCATCGCCGATTTTACTAGTACGTTATCGAATGCTTCCAGTTACACTCTCACTACTAGTTTTGTGTCAGATCATAGTTATGATTTAGCCCAGAATGAGGTGGTGCAATGGGATGTGAGTGACGGTTCTCAACCAATTGCTAATATGGCTAATCTTGCCATTACTTGGGTAGAAAGTAGTTCGTGCGATGCCGGTCTGTCACATGCTGAAGTAAGTTATTCCAGTTGGACAGAAGATACTTGGATTGATATTTCTAAACCAACCATGCCAATCACACACTATGAAGTACCATGTACTGGTACAGCACCAGTATGTGACGGATATACTTTGGAGGTTGATAGTAATTACCTCTACAAAGTCCGGGTTAAAGCCATGACCTGCCCGATCACAGCTGTCTTAGTTACTCCGTTAGACAGCGGTGGTTTACCTTTAACGCTCAAAAATTATGTGCAGATTGATAGTACGGGGACATATGCGAAAAGCCAATCCCAGGGGAGCGTGACCGCACCGTGGAATACAACGTTGAATCCGTATCTTGATTTTGTTTTATTCTCTGAACAAACTGTCACCAAATGAACCAAACCGCCGCTCAGCAAAGAATCAATCAACTCAAACACGAGATTGAACAGCAACGCTATTTGTATCATGTGTTGGATAAACCAGCTCTGTCTGAAGCAGCCTTGGATTCCTTAAAACATGAATTAACCCAATTAGAGCAACAGTTTCCGGAATACCTAACACCAGATTCTCCCAGCCAACGGGTGGGTGGTCAGCCGCTACCAGACTTTAAAAAAGTTACTCATAGTCAGGCGATGTTATCTTTAAATGATGTTTTTTCTATAGAAGAATTAAGTGATTGGGAGATAAAAATAAAAAAATTAGTCTCCGGTGACATTAGTTATTATGCTGAAATTAAAATGGATGGCTTAGCCGTGAATCTGCGTTATGAGCATGGTATGTTTATACAGGGAGCCACGCGGGGAGATGGAAAAATCGGTGAAGATGTCACTGCCAATTTGAAAACCATCGAGTCGATTCCACTAAAATTACACGGGGAATTTCCGGCGGTGTTAGAAGTGCGCGGAGAAGTGTATATGACGAAACAACAATTTGAACACCTCAATAAAACCAGTGTGGAAAAATTTGCTAATCCACGCAATGTGTCAGCTGGCAGCATTAGGCAGCTCGATCCAACTATTGCGGCCAGCCGTAAGTTATCTTTTATGGCCTATGATTGCGTGACTGATCTAGGTTTAAAATTACACTCGGATGTGCACGCGGCGTTGGTTAAATTTGGTTTTCCATCTAACCCGCATAATGTTTTATGTGCTAATTTAGAACAGGTAAAAAAATATCATAGTCAAATAATAAAAAAACGGGATAAATTACCGTACTGGACTGATGGCATAGTGGTGAATATCGATCAGTTAGCTGTGTTTAAACAGTTGGGTGTAGTCGGAAAAGCACCACGTGGAGCGATTGCTTATAAATTTCCAGCTGAACAAGCCACTACTGTTGTGGAAGATATTCAGGTGCAAGTGGGCCGCACCGGAGCACTTACTCCGGTGGCACATTTGCGCCCTGTGTTTGTCGCTGGTTCAACTGTGTCGCGCGCTACTTTACATAATGCCGATGAGATTGAACGTTTAGATGTGCGGGTGGGGGACACGGTCATAATTCAAAAAGCGGGTGATATTATCCCAGAAGTAGTTCAAACCTTACCAAATTTGCGCGCTAAAAAAAGTCAGCCATTTCAGTTTCCAAAACTGTGTCCGGCCTGTGGTGCTAAAGTTGGGCGAACAGACGGGGAGGTGGCGTATTATTGCACCAATCCAAAATGTTTTGCTCAGGAGCGTGAACGTTTATATCATTTTGTCTCAAAGGGCGGATTTGACATTGAGGGCTTAGGACCAAAAATAATCGATCAATTAGTTGCGGCTGGCTTAGTGAAGAATTTTGCTGATCTGTTTACATTAACCATTGGTGACGTTGAACCATTAGATCGCTTTGCAGAAAAATCGGCGGTTAATTTAATCAGCGAGATTCAAGCGAAACGAACAGTACCCCTGGCCAGATTTTTATATGCTTTGGGTATTCGTCATGTTGGTGAGGAAACGGCGGTTATATTGGCGAATCATTTTGGAACCATCCCGGTCGATACGATCCCTGTAGAGACGTTGCATGCAACGTCTCTACAGGGGATTCCCGGTATCGGTACTATTGTTTCCCAAAGCATTTATGAATATTTTAATGATAAAAAAAACCAAAATAATCTAAATGAATTATTGAAATATGTCACATTGCAAAAACCAGCATCAGGTAAAGACGCGAAATTTCGCGTCTTTACAAATAAAACGTTTGTTGTAACAGGCACTTTACAAGGGTATTCACGTGATGGTATCAAACAGGTAATAAGAGATCATGGTGGAAAAATCTCCAGTAGTGTTAGCACTAAAACTGATTTTGTTGTAGCCGGTACCGAACCAGGTTCAAAGTATGACAAAGCCAAGCAATTAGGGGTTAAAATTATAAACGAGACACAATTTAAAGATATGCTATACTAGTCGCCATGGCTTTATCTCATGACGAAGTAATCAGAATCAGCCATTTAGCGCGCATCTCTTTAACTGAGACTGAAGTAAAACAGTTTCAGGTAGAACTATCGCGGATTTTAGATTATGTTGATCAACTCAATCAGTTAGACACAACTGGGGTAGTACCAACGGCCAGTGTCACCGGTTTATCGAATAGACTTCGGCCAGATGACATAACCGATGAATTTACCCGTGACCAGATGTTAGCCAGTGCCATTGAAACAGCCGAGGGACACATTAAAGTAAAAAGTATCCATGTTAAAACAACTGCGTGAACAATTAGATAGTGGTCAAACTACTGCCACCAAGTTAACGACCGAATATTTAACACAGATTAAAGAAAAAAATCCTGCGTTGAACGCTTATGTTTTAGTAACAGAAGAACTAGCCTTACAGCAAGCCACTGCAGCCGATAAACTTATTCAAGCCGGTAAACAATCTTTATTTACCGGAATTCCTTATGCTGCCAAAGATATTTATTGTGTAAAAGATATTGAGACCACAGCTTGTTCAAATATTTTACGTGGCTACAAACCACCCTATACTGCTACAGTTATAAATCGGTTAACCGGTGCAGTGTTGTTGGGCAAAACTAATGCCGATGAATTTGCCATGGGTTCATCTACTGAAAACTCATGTTTCGGGGTAACTAAAAATCCAGCTGATATTACTCGCGTGGCTGGTGGTTCGTCTGGTGGTTCGGCGGCGGCCGTGGCGGCTTCATTAGCACCTTTTGCTTTTGGTAGTGATACAGGAGGTTCAATTCGTCAGCCAGCTTCATTTTGTGGTGTCGTGGGTATGCGCCCAACGTATGGTTTGGTACCACGTTATGGAGTTATTCCCATGGCGTCATCATTTGATACAGTTGGCCCTTTAACTGAATCAGTCGAGGATTTAGCCATGATTATGGAAACCATCGCCGGGCCAGATCAACATGATAGTAACGTGCCAGAAAACTTAGTGGTTAATTACACTGAAAATCTTGAACAACCCATAAGCCAACTAAAAATAGGTCTAGCCAAACAATATTTAGAAATTGACGGTTTAAATCCGGCCGTGAAGAAAATAGTGCATGACTTAGTGAATCAGTTAAGTAAACAAGGTGCTGAGGTAATAGAGGTAGACATGCCACATACGTCCTATGCCATGCCCAGTTATTATATATTAGTGCCATCAGAAGTTAGTTCAAATTTAGCGCGCTTTGATGGTATTAGATATGGTTTTCGGAGTAATAACACCACCGATTTACTAAGTGTTTATATGAACAGTCGGGGAGAGGGGTTTGGCGCCGAGGCGAAACGGCGCATCATGTTAGGTACTTATGCCTTATCGTCTGGTTATTATGATGCCTATTATCTCAAAGCGATGAAAGTGCGCAGTTTGGTGCGGCAAGATTTTACAGAAGCGTTTAAAAAGGTAGATGTGTTAATGACACCACCGTGTCCGGGTACGGCCTTTGTGATTGGTGCGAACAGCCAAGATCCTTTACAAATGTATTTGGAAGATGTTTATACTATTCCACCATCTTTAGCCGGGGTACCAGCTTTAGTAGTGCCAGCGGGAAGTGTTGATAATTTACCGGTGGGTGTGCAGATTATTGGGCCACAGTGGAGTGAAAGTAAGTTGTTGCGGGTTGGACGAATGGTAGAGCAGGTGATATACTGAAAGATATGTATAAAGTACTATTAGTCGAAGACGACGAAATGCTTCATGGGATGTATACCCGGAAGTTTAAAACCCAAGGGTTCGAAATATTGTCGGCCTATAATGGTGCCGATGGTATGCAGTTAGCCACCAGTGAACATCCAGACGTGATACTGTTGGATGTTATCATGCCAAAAATGGATGGTTTTGTGGCTTTAAAAAAACTTAAAAAGGATCCAACCACAGCCAAGATCCCAGTAATTTTACTCACCAATTTGGGCCAAGAGGAGGATGTGCGCAAAGGTCGTGAGTTAGGTGCGGTGGATTATTTTATTAAAGCCAATCATACACCGCAAGAAGTGGTGGATAAGGTTAAATCTCTTTTGCACAAATGAATCAACGCTCACTCATTATTGTAAAGCCAGATGCTTTGCAACGTAATTTGCTTGGTGAAATTATCCATCGTTTTGAACGGAAAGGTTTAAAGGTAGTTGGTTTAAAAATGATACGTATTGATGATACCAAAATAGTTGAGCATTACTCACATCATGCCGATAAGCCTTTTTTTGCTGATTTGAAACGGTTTATGCAATCGGCTCCAGTGGTAATGATGGTGTTAGAAGGGTATGAAGCGATTGATGCCATTCGTTTAATTGTTGGTCCTACTAAAGGTCGTGCCGCCGATGCCGGTAGTATCCGCGGTGATTTTGCCATGAGTGTGCAATATAATATTATCCATGCGTCGGATTCAGCTGAATCAGCCAAGGCTGAAGTGAGCCGTTTCTTTAGTGATACCGAGTTGTTCGCCTACGAAAAAATGGATTACAACTGGATCTACGGCGGCGACGAGCGATAATCTAGTATATTGGAATATTTATGAAAACCATCGGGTTGATTGATAATCACGATTCTTTTACGTATAACTTGGTAGCCTATTTGCGCCAATGTCGAGCAAAAGTGATTGTGAAAAATAATACTACTCCGGTCAGTGTTATTAAAAAACTAAAACCAGATTTATTAGTCTATTCACCTGGCCCGGGTAACCCAGCTCAAGCGGGGAAGCTACTAACTTACATAAAAAAGTTTTCCGGAGTCATTCCGCAATTTGGTGTGTGTTTAGGCATGCAAGCCATGCTTGAAGCTTTTGGTGGCAGCTTACAAGTGTTACCCAAGCCAGTGCATGGGCGAGGTTCTGTTATTACCCATGATGGTTCAGGTATATTTCAGGGTTTACCAAAAACATTATTGGTCGGTCGCTATCATTCTTTAGCCGCTGATTATGTACCAGATTGTTTTGTTGTCACCGCTAAAACTAAAGATAATATTGTGATGGGTATTAGCCATAAAAGTTTATCCATCACAGGTGTACAGTTTCATCCTGAATCTATATTAACTAACCCGCATTACGGTCTAAAAATGATACGTAATGTTCTTGAACAAAAAAATTAAACCGGTAGAGACGTGCCGCCGGCACGTCTCTACCGGTTTAATTTCACCGTCTGTGGATAACTACGTACAATAATACTTTACAAAATTTTAATCATTGTGTAGTCTGGTCGCCAAGTATGCTGTACACGCAAACTTGGAAATTAACAGTAAAATCTCTCACACTCATTGTGCGTCGTTCTACTATTACACCAAGTCAGCGGGTACAGACATACAACTAGATGCAGAGGAAATCTAGGTTGAATCCAGAAATGTCTAACCCGCTTACCCAGCGGGATTTTTAGTAGATATTTCAATGGTTCATTGACAATCAGTAAAGGATAACGTAGATATGTTCCGGCCGCTGTATTAGCCGGGAGCTGAGTGCTGAACTTAAATCATTTCTGTGTACACCTTCCCCAACCCTTCCTATTCTAGGAAGGGAGTAAGATAGGTTGTTCTTATTCCCTCCTACAATAGGAGGGCTAGGGAGGTGTAACCGGAGATGTGAATAAAAGTCAGTAGCCAGCTCCTGCCGCTAGCCTGCGGTTTGGACAACCGGGATCATCTGATCCCAGGAGGTGTCCCGTGACGCGAGAGCGCCCCCAAAAGGGGCAAAGTTTTAGAGGGTTTCTTTAAAAAACTCTCATCCAACCTCTTTCACTGAAAACACACCAATCAATAATTTTGTTGTGTTGTCAGGGAAAGAGATCATGGAGATCTCTGTGTCCCAGGAGAGACCATGCCGACCGAAGAACGTGAACCTCGTCGTCGCCCGATCCCTGATAATTCTCACGACGGAGGGTGGAACCCGCCACCCCAGCCGCCGCAGCGTCGTCGTTCCCCGCCGAAACCGGCCACCGAGCCGGTCGACACCGATCCGCGCTGGATCGGCACGGGTTACGGGGGTGACTGAGTCGCCCCCAAAAAAAACTGGTCGGTGTTGAGCACGTGATACGCTCCGCCGACCAACCATTTCTACTGACTTTTTTCCTTGCTACCACAAGATTTGTGACATCAAGGAGAGGGGTCATTCAGATTCCTGTGTTCTGGAGACAACATCGTGGACGAAATGTTGGAACAAGTAACCAAAAACGGGGTTACGGCCCTGTGTGAAAAGGGTACGAACGTGCCCTTCTACTTCAAAACCGCGAACGGTCAGTACGTGTCGGGCTATCACCCGGTACATGCCGAAACGTTCCGGAAGATGAACGAAAAATTCGAAGAAAAGGAGAGGTGACCGATGTGCTACAACGGCTCGTGGGAGATCGGGGACGTTCTCCCCGAAGCTCCCAAAAAAACAGAACCGAAAAAGCCGGAGGAGTCGCCTCCCCGGCTGCCGCCCCCACGGGTGGACGATGATGCGGTGGAGTTCACTGCTCCGCCGCGTCGACCGTCCCATCCAATGGACGGTGATGACGACACCGACATCGACGGCAACCCCGTCGATGACGACACTGATGGATACGACGACGCCGAGGTCGATGATTTCGACATCGGGTCGCCACCCCCGCCACCGCCGAAGCGGGGAAGTCAGCAGCCCAGCATGGGTTGCTGATCCCAAGCCAGGGAGTTGAAGTGCAGCACGACGCACTCCTCCCTGGCCAACCTACCCCATGAGAGGGGTTATTTTTTTTGAAATTATTAAACAATAAAATCATCAATATAAATTTTGTGTTATCATACCAACATGACCCGTCTCGTAAAAACATTTTTAAAATATGTCAAAATATCTAGCCCATCACACCACGAGGCGGCTTTGAGTCGGGTGATCAAAAAAGATTTAACCGCCCTGGGTGTAAAAACCAAAGTGGATAAAGCCGGAAACCTAATTGGATATCTGCCGGGTAAAGGGGTGCCGTTGTTGTTAAATGCGCATATGGATACTGTTCAGCCATGCCAGCGCATCCGGCCGGTCGTGCGGGGTGATGTGATTCAAACCGATGGTACCTCCGTATTGGGCGCTGATGATAAAGCGGGGATTGCTGAAATTATTGAAGCCATCACGCTTTTAAAAGAACGTGGTGTAAAACATCCACCCTTGGAGATTATTTTTACCACCAGTGAAGAAACTTTTTCTGAAGGAGCGGCGGCGTTGGATTTTAGTCAGATTCATGCACCGGTCGCTTATGTGATAGATGGAGGCGGCGTTGGTGAGCTAGATTACCATTCGGCATATTTAGCCGATATTCGGGTCAACATTCGTGGTAAAGCGGCTCATTCAGGGGTTGATCCGGAAAAGGGCATCAGTGCGATTAAAATTGCGGCTACAGCCATTCACCATATGAAACTAGGACGAATTGATCAAACAACTACAGCTAATATTGGTATCATTACTGGTGGTAGTATTCGTAATTCTATTCCAGCTGAAGTTTTTCTGCATGGTGAGGCGCGCAGTTTTTCCAAACGGAAAATAGAAGATCAAATTGAGCACATGAGTAAAACCTTGCAAGATGCTTGTGAAACATATGGTGGATTACTGGAATTATGCAGTAATGTGGCGGTGGATGGGTATAAGTTAAAAAAATCTGATCTATTACTCAAACATGTCATGAGTGTCATGACCGATTTGAATATTGTACCAAATTTAGTGGCTTGTGTTGGTTCAACGGATGCCAATACGTTTATTAAACATGGGATTAAAGCTGTAAATATTGGTACAGGCGGCTGTAATTTACATACCGTAGATGAATATATCAAAATATCTGATCTCGCGAAAAATGTAGAGTTGTTGTATACTCTGGTGCATGACTAATATTCAAGCTCTCACATTAGATCTTAAACAAGACGGTTGGAGTACATCAAAAGGCTTCATCAAACGGCCAATTGCGGTGCCGACATTAACCGAAGCTACCCATGTGCTGGTAAAAGTTAAATATGCCGGTGTCTGTGGGTCAGATCGTGGCATTTGGAATCGCGTCGCTTTTTCTGAAGTATTTGCCAATTCACTAGACAAACAGCATAAAACGTTGCGTATTTTAGGACACGAGTTTGTCGGTGAGGTCACAGCAGCGGGCGAGCAAGTAGAAAAATTATATGGTATTAAGGTTGGAGATACAGTGTCAGGTGATTCACATGTTACCTGTGGAAACTGTTATCAGTGCAAGTTAGGTGAAGCGGAAGTATGTCAGGATCAAGCCATTTTAGGTATCAGCACCGATGGTATTTTTGCCGAACAAGTAAACTTACCTGCCAAAAATCTGTGGCCGATTGATCTGACAAAATTACGTCCGGAAATTGCTGCGATTTGTGATCCATTTGGTAATGCCGTACACAGTTTAAGTAAGGTAGATGTGCGCGGTAAACAGGTGGTCATTTATGGCTGTGGGCAAATTGGTATGTTTGCCATTTTATTGGCGCGTCAGTTTGGAGCTAGCCAAGTAATTGGAGTTGATACCAACCAACATAATCTGGATATTGCTAAACAATTAGGCGCTCACCAGACAGTGTTAATTCAGCCAAAAGGGGATAGTCAGGCTTGTGCTGAGGTGTTGAAACTCACCGCTGGTCGAGGGGCTGATATCACTATGGAAATGGCTGGTTTTAACTCATCGGTGAATAATTGCATCGCCACTACCCGGTTTGGCGGAGAGGTGATTTTATTCGGTATCAAAGACGGCGATTTTACGATCAACAAATTTTCCGGCATGATCATGAAGGGTTTAACGTTGCATTGTGTGATTGGTCGACAGATTTTCAAAACCTGGCAAACGATTGATAGTGTGTTATCTGACAAGTCTAACGGTGTCCAAGATAAAATTTGGAATATAATTCTCAATGGTGGTAAAGATACGGTCATTAAATTTTCTGAATATACACCCGAACTCATGGAACAACGCATGCGCGATTATCCAAAATTAATTTTTGATGTGCAAAATTGACACGAACCGTATCTTATCTACCAACTAATATTTACCCCCTTAGTCCCCCTTGCAGGGGGAAAAGATAGAATAAAAAAAATCTTCTCTTAGCCCCCTGCAAGGGGGTTGGGGGTAAAGAAAGATTATTATAATAACCATATGAATCAACGTCTCAACGAAGTTTGTAATCAAGTTCTATCAGAAATAAACCAGGCTGGTTTAACCAAAACTCAACGCGTGATTAGTTCACGGCAGGGGACAAAAGTAGTGGTTGACGGAAAAGAATATTTGAATTTTTGTGCCAATAATTATTTAGGTTTATCGGGTAAGCAAGAGTTAGTCGAAGTGGGCAAACAGGCTTTGGAAAAGTACGGTTTTGGACTATCCAGTGTGCGGTTTATTTGCGGTACACAGACCATTCATCAAGAGCTAGAAGTCAAACTGGCACAGTGGTTTCATAAAGAAGCGGCGATCACTTTTACGTCATGTTGGGATGCCAACGAAGCAGCGTTTGCTACTATATTGACCGATCAGGACGCCGTGATTACCGATGAATTGAATCATGCCAGTTTGATTGATGGGATACGTCTGTGTAAAGCCGAGCGGCATATTTTTAAACACATGAATTTAGCTGATCTTGAGCAACATTTAAAAGATACGCAGAGTAAAAGATTGCGCTGTGTTGTTACCGATGGTGTGTTCAGCATGGATGGTGATGTGGCGCCACTGCAGGGTATCTGCGATCTGGCTGAAAAGTATGATGCTTATGTAGTAGTAGACGATTCCCATGCCTCAGGTTTTATGGGTCAAACTGGCCGAGGCAGCATTGAACAAGCCGGTGTGCTGGATAGAGTCGATTTGATCACCACCACGTTTGGTAAGGCTCTAGGTGGGTCTAATGGCGGCGCCTTGGTTGGCAGTAAAGCTATGATTGATTTATATCACCAACGCGCACGCACTACTTTGTTTACTAATTCACTATCACCGATGATTGCCACTGTGACCATGTTTGTGTTGGATTATATCGATCAACATCCCGAACTGCGTGAGACATTATGGAAAAATACGCTGCACTTTAGAAATTTAATGCAGCAAGCTGGTTTTACTGTACCTGTTTCAGAACATCCAATTGTGCCAGTGATGATAGGTGATGGTAAAGCGGCCGGTGATATGGCGAAAGACATGTTAGCGGAAGGTATCTATGTCGTTGGTTTTAGTTATCCAGTAGTACCCATGGGCAAGGCCAGAATCCGTGTGCAAATTTCAGCCTTGCACACCACTGAGCAAATTGATACACTCGTGGCTGCTTTTACCAAATTAGGTAAGAAATATAAGATCATTTAACCATGCCTAAAGTAACATTCATTACAGATAATAAAACAGTCGAAGCTCAAGCGGGAGAATTACTACGTGAAGTTTGCCAACATAATGGGTTAACTTTACCATTTGGATGTGAGAATGGTTTATGTGGTACCTGTTTAATATCAATTAAAAAAGGCGCGGAAAATTTAACTGATAAAACCGATCAAGAAAAAGATACACTAGAGGTGTTGAATGCTTATCCAGAGCAACGCTTAGCCTGCCAGTGCCACCTCAAAGACGGTGATGTAACCTTCGATTTGGATTAATTATGTTTTTTCAGTTATTAACTGAGAAGCCACTTTTTATAGTGCCATGGATTCTGGCTGTGTTGTTAGCGATCGGTTGGCATGAGTTTGCTCATGCCTTGGCCGGTTACTGGCAAGGTGATGACACTGCCCAACGCTCTGGTCGACTAACTTTAAACCCACTCGCCCACATTGATTGGATGGGTTTTATTTTGTTGCTGTTAGTAGGTTTTGGCTGGGGAAAACCAACCCCGTTTAATCCCTATAATCTCAAATTTAGAAAGTGGGGTAGTGCCATCGTGGCCATAGCCGGTCCGTTATCTAATATTATTATGGTGGTGATAGCCTTATTACTGTATCGCTTACTTGGTTTTGCAGCCCTAGATTGGTCAGAAACTGGCAATTTATTAGAGGTTTTCTTACTTTTTATGGCAGAATTAAACCTCATGTTATTTGTGTTTAATCTCATTCCAATTCCGCCATTAGATGGCTCAAAAGTGCTGTTTAGTTTGTTGGGTCCAAGCCACCAAACTACAATATTGTTTTTGGAAACGCAGGGTCCGTGGTTATTGCTAATCGTGGTGTTTTTTGGTCAGGGTATTTTAGGTTGGCTTATGCAATTTGCCTTTGTTAGTGTTTATAGTTTATTCGGGTTGATTTGACAGTTAAAAGTACTATCTGGTACAGTAACGCGCGCTATGCCAACAATTAATCAGTTAGCCAGAAAAGGCCGCAAGAAGACAAAGCACAAATCTAAAGTGCCAGCTTTGTTGAGTACGTTTAATGTCATCCAACGTCGGCGGAAGGATTTACCGAAAGGGAGCGCGTTTAAACGTGGTGTTTGCACTAAAGTAACCACTACTACACCAAAGAAGCCGAACTCAGCTTTGCGTAAGATTGCTCGGGTGCGTTTATCAAATGGCATGGAAGTAACTGCTTATATTCCAGGTGAAGGGCACAACTTACAAGAACACTCCATTGTTTTAATTCGTGGTGGTCGGGTACATGATCTGCCGGGTGTACGTTATCATATTGTGCGCGGTGTCTATGATACTGCCGGAGTAGAGAAGCGTAACCGCAGTCGGTCTTTATACGGTACGAAACGACCTAAAAAATAATTTATGCGTGGAAAACCAGCTGTCCGTCGTGAAATATTATCTGATCCAGTGTATAACAGCACTGTCGTGGCTAAGTTTATCAATTATTTAATGCAGAACGGTAAGAAGTCTGTGGCGCAGAGTTTGTTTTATGGTGCCATGGCAGCAATCGAGAAGAAAATGGGTGAAAAAGGCTTAGATGTATTCGATAAAGCCATTAAAAATGTCTCACCGTTAGTTGAAGTAAAGGCTCGCCGCATTGGGGGTGCTAATTATCAAGTGCCTATCGAAGTAAGAGGTGAGCGTCGTTTTAATCTGGCTTCACGTTGGATTATTGGTGCTGCCAGAAGTAGAAAAGGTAAACCAATGGCTGAAAAATTAGCTTTAGAGTTAATGGATGCCGCTAGTGAACAAGGTGAAGCCATTAAGAAGAAAATGGATGTGCACCGCATGGCCGAAGCCAATCGTGCATTTGCTCATTTTGCCTAGAACTGGTATAATTACAGTCTATTTAATTTTTAACGCACAAAAAGCGTTTTTATGCTCAAATTATTTCGCAATTTCGCACTGAGTTTAGGCTTGGTGTTGCCAGTGTTAGCGTTTGCTCATGCTGGTCAGGCAGTCAGTTATGATTACAACAGTGATTATAACTACGATTATAATACAGATTATAATTATGACTACAACACAGACTACAATTATGATTACAACAGTGATTCTTCAGCTGGCGTAGCCGCTGCTGGATTAGGCATTGTGTTTATTATCATCGCAATGATCGGTGGTTTAATCGGATTACTGCTATTTGTTTTTGAAATCTGGATGGTGATAGATTGTGCCAAACGCACTTTTGACAACAAGACATTGTGGATGGTGATATTGATTGCTGGTTTTTTCTTTGGCTTTGGTCCAATTGCCGCGATCATCTATTTCTTCGTTATCAAACGCAAGAATATTGGTGGTAAACCAGCCGGAGTAGTACAGAAATAATTTTTTTTGCATTAATACAACTGTAGAGACGCATTAAAAACAAGTAGAGACATGCCATGGCATGTCTCTACTTGTTTTATGTTTTGACAGTTTTATGTAATATCTTTACATTTTAATAAGCATTTGGTAAGGTATGACTCTGTAAATTATTAGATAAAATTATTTTCACATGGATACCTCAGAGTTCAAATTAGATCAGGTGCGTAACATTGGCATCATTGCTCATATTGATGCAGGTAAAACAACCGTCTCAGAGCGAGTACTATTTTATGCTGGTAAGAAACATAAAATCGGTGAAGTTCATGAAGGATTAGCCGAAATGGACTGGATGGAGCAAGAACGAGAACGTGGTATTACTATTACAGCTGCTGCTACTACCGTATTTTGGCCGTATCCTAAATTTTTAGGCACCGGCCAAACTTGGATCAATTTAATTGATACACCAGGTCACGTTGATTTTACTGTTGAAGTGGAAAGATCATTACGTGTGTTAGACGGTGGGGTAGTGGTATTTGATGGTGTCGCTGGCGTTGAACCACAATCAGAAACAGTGTGGCACCAAGCGGAAAAATATAGTGTGCCGCGCATGTGCTTTATCAATAAATTAGATCGTACCGGAGCTGATTTCTATAAAGATTTAGCCTCCATTCACGAACGCCTCAGTAAACTGGCTGTGCCAATTCAATTGCCAATTGGTGTGGAAGATAATTTTAAAGGTGTCATCGATTTAATTGAAAATCATGCCGTTATTTATAATGATGATTTAGGTAAAGATGTTCAAATTATTGACATTCCTGATGATTTAAAGGCCAAAGCAGCTGAATATCGAGCTAAATTAGTCGAAGCAGTGGTCGAACAAGATGAAACATTAATGAATGCTTATTTAGACGGTAAAGAACCGGACATTGATAGTATTAAAAAAACTTTACGTCAAGCGGTTATTAAAAATCAGCTGATTCCGGTGTTGTGCGGCAGTGCGTTGAAAAATAAGGGTGTTCAGTTATTACTGGATGCAGTAGCTAGTTATTTACCATCACCATTAGATAAACCACCCCTGATGGCACATGATTATGACGATAATGAGAAGGAAATTGAATTACGTCCGGATAAATCAGCTCCATTAGCTGCTTTGGCGTTTAAAGTGGCCACCGATCCGTTTGTTGGTCGATTGATATTTATTCGGGTTTATTCGGGTAAATTAACCTCAGGTTCATACGTCTTTAACGCCACCAGTGGCAGCAAAGAGCGTATTTCTCGAATTGTGCGGTTGCATGCTAATAAACGTGAAGAAATTAATGAGGTACAAGCGGGAGATATTGCTGCTGTGATTGGTTTGAAAGATACCATAACAGCTGATACTTTATGTGACCCAGATCATCCATTGATTCTTGAAAAGATTACTTTTGCTCAGCCGGTAATTTCAATGGCGATTGAGCCAAAAACTAAGGTTGATCAAGAAAAAATGGGTGTGGCTTTACAGAAATTGAGTGAAGAAGACCCTACTTTCCGTGTGGAAAGTAACGAAGAAACCGGTCAAACCATTATTGCCGGTATGGGTGAATTACATCTCGATGTTTTAGTTGATCGTATGAAACGAGAATTTGGTGTGGAAGCCAATGTGGGTGCACCTCAAGTATCATATAAAGAAACGATTCGTAAACGCGCTGAGGCGGAGGGAAAATATATTAAGCAAACCGGTGGTCGTGGGCAATATGGTCATTGTTTTCTAACTGTTGAACCGCTGACCGATGCTGATCGTGAAGAAAAAAGCAAAGATAAGGATAAAGACAAAGGGAAAAATGTTGGTAAAGACATTACCTTTATGTTTGTTGATGCGGTTAAAGGTGGTCGTATTCCTCGTGAATACATCAGTCCGATCGAAAAGGGTATTAAAGAAGCCCTGACTAGGGGAGTAGTAGCTGGATATACTATGTTAAATATCAAGGCCACGGTGACCGATGGTAGCTATCATGAAGTCGATTCATCTGAATTAGCCTTTAAAATGGCCGGATCTATTGCCTTCCAAGATGCCTGTAAAAAAGCCGATCCAGTTATTCTCGAGCCGATTATGTCGATAGTTGTCACCACACCAGAAAATTTCATGGGTGATGTGATTGGCGATTTAAACTCCAAGCGAGGCCAAATTTTGGAAATGACCGATCGTGGACAAGCCAAAATCATTACAGCTTTGGTACCGTTATCAGAAATGTTCGGTTATGCCACCTCTTTACGATCTATGACACAAGGTCGAGCGTCTTCTTCTATGGAATTCAAGCAATATAGTGAGGTTCCGCGCCATGTACAGTTGGAATTAATCGAGAAACGCAGTAAATAATACAATTACGTAGAGACGTGCCGGCGGCACGTCTCTACGTAATTAACAACTTATCCACACGGTTGGCAACCCCTTATCTTTACAGGAAAAAAAAGCCTGGTATAATAACCCGGCTATAAAAAAGAGTTAAAATATTTAGTAATCAATCAATAAATTCAATAAATCCATATGGCAGATGTATTTGATCGTTCCAAGCCGCACTTAAACGTTGGCACATTAGGACATGTTGACCACGGTAAAACAACTACCACCGCTGCTATTTTGACAGTGTTAAATGCTAAGGGTGGTAAAGCAATGAAGCGATCAGTTGATCAGATTGATAACGCTCCTGAAGAAAAGGAACGTGGTATTACGATTAATACTGCTCATGTTGAATACGAAACCGAAAAACGCCACTACGCTCATATCGATTGTCCAGGCCATGCTGACTATATCAAGAACATGATTACTGGGGCTGCACAGATGGATGGAGCTATTTTGGTGGTATCAGCCGCCGATGGTCCAATGCCGCAAACCCGTGAACATATTTTGTTAGCTCGTCAAGTTGGTGTACCTACTTTTGTCGTGTTTTTGAATAAAGTTGATCAAGTTGAGGATGAAGAGTTATTAATGTTAGTTGAAGAAGAAATTCGTGATTTATTGAAGAAATACAAATTTGATGGCGATAATATACCAATTATTCGTGGATCAGCCTTAAAAGCGTTACAAAATCCAACTGATGAAGCCGCCATTAAACCAATCATTGATCTTTTGAATGCTCTAGATACTTTTATTCCTGAACCAAAACGTCCAGTTGATAAGCCATTCTTAATGGCCATTGAAGACGTTATGTCGATTGAGGGTCGCGGTACTGTAGTAACTGGTCGGATTGAAACTGGTATCGTTAAATTAGGTGATGAAGTTGAAATCGTCGGTGTACGCGATACTTCCAAAACCACTGTCACAGGTATTGAAATGTTCAATAAAACTTTAGATGAGGGTCGAGCTGGTGATAACGCCGGTATATTGCTCCGTGGTACGAAAAAAGAAGATGTTGAACGTGGTCAAGTATTGGCTAAGCCAGGTACTATTACACCTCATTCAGAGTTTGAAGCTGAGGTATATATCTTATCGAAAGAAGAAGGTGGTCGTCACAAACCATTTATGAGTGGTTACAAACCTCAATTTTATATGCGTACTACTGATGTGACTGGTGAAGTTGTTTTACCTCAAGGAACAGAAATGGCCATGCCGGGTGATACTTTAAAAATGGTTATTAAGTTAATTGTGCCGGTAGCGTTAACCGAGAAGCAAAGTTTCTCGATTCGCGAAGGTGGCCATACGGTTGGTGCAGGCGTAGTAACCAAAATAGTGAAATAAACAATAATCTGTGCCTGTAAAGAAAGCTCTTGTACAATCTGAAGATGAGATCGAACAACGTATCCGGGTGAAAATCCGCGCGTACGATAGTAAGATTATTGATCAATCTTGTCGAACGATTATTGAAACGGCGCAACGCACTGGGGCACGTGTGCAAGGGCCCATCCCATTGCCAACTGAACGCACTCGTTATACAGTGCAACGGTCAACTTTCATCCATAAGAACGCCCGTGATCAATATGAGATCAGTACACACAAAAGATTGATCGATATATATAAGCCCACTGCCAAAACTATTGATGAACTGTCGCACTTGAACTTACCAGCCGGAGTCGATGTCGAAATAAAAATGTAACAAAATTGCACCATTTATAAGCCACTGCCGTTTGCGCTGAAGTGATCCCGAGCAAGACAAGGGATATCGTCAGACCAAGCACTGCAGATTTTTTTATGAAAAAACCCACTACCAAATTTCTCCTAGCTAAAAAACTTCACATGTCACAACTGTTTGATGATAACGGTAATGTTGTGCCCGTGACTATTTTAGCTGTCAGCCCAAATATGGTAACGCAATTAAAAACTGTTGAGTCAGATGGCTATGTGGCTGTTCAAGTTGGTTGTGAGGAACGTCGGGCTAAGACAACTTCAAAAAGTTTAGTGGGACATACCAAAGGATTAAATAAAGTATTTCGCAATTTTTCAGAGTTTCGGGTTGAAGATGTGTCTGGTTATAAAGTGGGCGATGTCATAACAGTCGAGAAATTTGCTGTAGGAGATAATGTAAAAGTTATTGGTTACAGCAAAGGTCGCGGTTTTCAAGGTGTTGTTAAACGTCATGGTTTCCATGGACAACCTGCCAGTCATGGTCATAAGGATCAGTTGCGTGCCTCTGGTTCGATTGGAGCCGGTGGTGTGCAGCGTACTTTTAAGGGGTTGCGTATGCCTGGTCGCATGGGCAATGCCAAAGTATCTATTTCAAATTTGAAAGTTGTGAAAGTTGATGCTGCTCAGAATGAAGTTTATTTAAAAGGAGCTGTGCCAGGTGCCAGGAATGGTTTAGTTTGGATTTATCAATAATTTATGGCCACTGTAAAATTATATAATGTATCAGGAAAAGTAATTGGGGAACAGAAGTTGTCTGATGGTTTGTTTGCTGTACCAGCTAAAATGCAAGTTGTCCATCAAGTAGTGGTGGCACAACAAGCCAATAGTCGTGTTGCCATTGCTCATACACTGACCAAAGGGGAAGTGCGTGGTGGCGGTCGTAAACCATGGAAACAAAAGGGCACTGGTCGAGCGCGGCAAGGCTCAACGCGTAATCCACAGTGGCGTGGCGGTGGTGTAGTGTTTGGTCCGCGCAGTGATCGTAACTTCAGTTTGAAGGTGAATAAAGCGATGAAAAAAACGGCTTTGGCGATGGTGTTGTCTGATAAAGTGGTGAGTGATAAGTTAATTGTAGTTGATCAATTTATGCTAACAGCTTCGAAGAGTAAACAATTAAGAGAAGTTTTGCAGGCTTTACCTTGTGCCGGACAAAAGAGTTTAATCAGTTTAGGTGCCATTGATAGCAATGTGATTCGAGCCAGTAAAAATTTAACCAAAGTCGGTTTATGTGCCGCCAATAGTTTGAATATTGTTGATCTACTCAAGTATGATTATTTTGTGGTAGATGCCGCTGGGATTGAACAAATTGAAAAAACTTATGGGAATATTTAGTAAAAAAACTGACAAAACACCATCTGTCGAACCGGTGGTAACTGAAACAAAGCCAACTGTAACGGTCAGTGTTTTAGTTCAACCAGTTATTACAGAAAAGTCTACCAAAAATGGCACTTATGTTTTTAAAGTAAACAATGCAACAACTAAAAATGAGATTAGAAAAGCGTTTAAGAAACAATATGGTAAGGAACCAAGAAAAGTGAATATTGTTAATGTCATGGGAAAAACTAAAATTCGTGGTAGAATTGTGGGCAAGCGTCAGAATTGGAAAAAAGCCATTGTTTATTTAGTAAAAGGGGAAACCGTTGAGATCAATCAAAAATAATATATGGGAATTAAACTGTACAAACCAACTTCACCAGGTCGACGCAATTCCAGCGTAGATGATTTTAGTGATGTCACCGCTGATAAACCATACAAACCTTTAACGTTGCACTTGAAGAAGCATGCCGGACGTAACAGTCAAGGTAAGATAACCGTGCGTCATCAGGGCGGTGGTGCCAAACAACGTTATCGTTTGGTAGATTTTTCCCGACGTGATTTTCTCGATCAGATAGCTACAGTGGAAACGATTGAATTCGATCCAAACAGAAATGCGCGGATTGCTTTAATTGCCTATGCTGGTGATAAAAAAAGTTATATTATCGCTCCAGATGGGTTAGCGGTTGGTCATAAAATCGTGACATCATTGCAAAAACAAGATGTTAATGCCGGAAACAGAATGCCATTGGAATTTGTGCCAGCCGGTATGATGGTTCATTGTGTTGAATTAGAACCGGGCAAGCAAGGATTATTAGCGCGCGCCGCCGGTAATGGTGTTACTGTGATGTCGATGGAGGGGCAATTTGTTCAAGCGAAATTACCATCTGGTGAAATTCGGATGTTTGATAAAAATTGTTTAGCCACCATTGGTCAGGTTAGTAATGCCGAACATCGCACCATTCGCTGGGGGCGTGCCGGTCGACAACGTCATCGTGGGATCAGACCAACCGTGCGTGGTAAGGCGATGAATCCGGTCGATCATCCACATGGTGGTGGTGAAGGCAATCAACCAATTGGTATGAAGCATCCGAAGACGCCACAGGGTAAACCAGCCTTAGGTGTGAAGACACGGAAACCAAAGAAGGCTTCAAACCGTTTTATTATTAAACGCCGACGTGGGTAATTGTATGGGACGAAGTTTAAAAAAAGGTATATATATTCACCCGAGCTTGATTAAGAAAGTCCAACAAGCAGTGGCTGGAAAAAGCAAAGCGGCGATCAAAACTTGGTCACGGTCTTCCACAATTACTCCAGAAATGGTTGGGTTGCATTTCAGTGTCCATAATGGTAAACAGTTCATTGATGTGTTTGTCACAGAAAACATGGTCGGTCATCGCTTGGGCGAATTTTCTCCCACCCGCAAATTTGTCCGCCATGGTGGAAAAATGCAGAAAGAACAAGAAAAAGCTGCCTCTGATGCTGAAAAAGCTAAAGCGGCTGCTCCAGCGCCAAAAAAATAATATATGGAAGTTAAAGTACACTTACGTCAACTCCGCATCGCTCCACGCAAAGTTCGCTTAGTGGCCAGCTTGGTGCGTGGTTTGTCAGTAGTGCAGGCTGAGCAACAATTACGCTTTGCCAATAAGGCGGCCGCTAATCCGATCTTGAAGTTATTATTGTCAGGTGTCGCCAATGCGGCTTCCTTACATAAAGTAACCAAAGATCAACTGTATTTGAAGTCTATCTCGGTCGGTGACGGTACTACTTTAAAGCGTTGGCAACCGCGCGCGATGGGACGAGCGACGCCAATTCGTAAACGCGCGTCACATGTTATACTGGTGTTAACTGATAAACCTGATAAGAAGAAATAATTTATGGGCAAGAAAGTTAATCCAAAGATTATCCGGCTGAATACGACAACGACACACTTGTCGAAGTGGTTTGCGCCGAAACGTGAATTTGCCAAACTCCTGCAACAAGATGTACAGATGCGTAAATTTATTCGGACACGTTTACGTGATGGTGGTATTTCACGAGTAGAAATGCGCCGTGCTAATGATCAATTAACGCTGCACATTAGAACATCAAAACCAGGTATGATTATTGGTCGGAGTGGGGTTGGTATAGAAGATTTAAAGAAACAGATTAAGAAGAAATATTTTGGATCAGAAAAGATTAACATTCACATTGAAATTGAGGAAGTGCGTCAACCAGATCTCGATGCTGAATTAGTTATGCAGGGGATTATCTATCAGTTAGAAAAACGGATTCCATTTCGGCGGGCAATGAAACGTGGCATTGAACAAGTGATGGGTGCTGGTGGTAAAGGGGTAAAGATTATTGTTTCCGGACGGTTGAATGGTTCTGAAATTGCTCGGGTTGAAACCTTGAATCAAGGGTCTGTGCCAACTCATACATTACGAGCCGATATCGATTATGCTCGGGGTGCGGCGCGCACGATCTACGGAGCCATTGGAGTAAAAGTTTGGGTTTATCGTGGTGAGGTATTCGCTAATGAACAACCAAAGATTCCAGTGATTGAGCAACCAAAACAGGCACATCGTGGACGTCAACCGGAACGTGACCGTGGCAAATCTGTAGCCGGCAAAGCTAAACGAACAGTGGTAAAGTCAAAGAAGAAACAATAATATTATGTTAACTCCACGCAAGATAAAACATCGTAAATGGCATCGCGCGCAGGTGCGCGGGCAAGCTACCCAGAAAACTGTCCTTAATTTTGGCGATTACGGTTTAAAAGCATTAGAAGGTGCCTGGATTACGGCTCGCCAAATTGAATCATCGCGTCGCGCCATGACACGTTTTGTCCAGCGCGGTGGAAAAATCTGGATCCGTATCTTTCCGCATAGCCCAGTGACGCTGAAAGGTGGAGAAATCCGGATGGGTGGTGGTAAGGGAGCGGTCGATCACTTCATTGCCGAAGTTAAGCCTGGTACTGTATTATTCGAGATCGGCGGAGTAATAGAAAAAGACGCCAAAGAAGCTCTACGTTTAGCTGCCCATAAATTACCAGTGAGAACTAAATTATTAACTCGCGTATGAAACAAACAGTCCATCGGCATTTTCAAGGAGTGGTGGTGTCTAATAAACAGTCGAAAACTGTCGTGGTTAAAGTTGATCGCTTACGGTTTCATCCCATTTACAAAAAACGATTTACGATGAGTAGTAAATTTCATGTCCATGATGAGCGTGAACAATATGAAGTTGGAGACACAGTTGAATTTGTTGAGTGCCGTCCGATTAGTAAGACCAAAAAGTGGCGGGTAGTGTATAAGAAAAATATATGATTCAATTACGTAGTTATTTATCAGTTGCCGATAATAGTGGAGCCAAGGTAGTCAGTTGTATTATGGTACACGGCGGTTATCAAAAACGTTATGGGCACATTGGCGACATTATCACTGTATCTATTAAAGAAGCCCATCCACATACCCAGATGAAAAAGGGAACGATTGGTCATGCTGTGATCGTGCGCACCAGAAAAGAAATTCGGCGTAAAGATGGCAGCTATATCAGATTTGATGATAATTCCTGTGTGATGATTGATAAGAAATCAAAAGAACCGATTGGTACTCGTATTTTTGGACCGATACCGCGCGAAATCAAGCTTAAAGGATTTACCAAAATAGCCTCATTGGCACCAGAAGTTTTATGATGAAAATTAAACAAGGAGACATGGTTAAAGTAATGAAGGGCAAAGATTCCGGTAAAACCGGTAAAGTGGTTCAGGTATTATTGCAAGACCATAAAGTGGTGGTGGAAGGTTTGCACATATTGAAAAAACACATGAAGCCAACCAAGCGGGGAGAGAAGGGGCAACGGATTGAATTTTCTGCGCCAATGCAACTGGCTAATGTGCAGCTGGTGTGTAGTAAATGTAATAAAGTCACCAGAGTGGGCATGAAAGTATTAACTGATGGTAAAAAACAACGCATTTGTAGTAAATGTAAAGAGGTATTGTAAATATATATATGACACGACTAGAACAACGCTATAAAGATCAAATAATTCCCAGCCTCATGGCTAGCTTCGATTTGAAGAATAAAAATGCCGTACCAAAACTGACCAAAGTAACTATTAATGTTGGCTTTGGAAAGGCCAATGGTGACAAAAAAATAATTGATGCCGTTAGTCATACTCTGACACGTATTTCCGGACAGAAACCGATTTTGACTAAAGCCAAAAAATCAATTTCAAACTTCAAATTGCGCCAAGGTATGGTGATTGGTGCCATGGTCACTCTGCGCAAGGATCGGATGTACGAATTTGTCGATAAGTTAATTAATGTTAGTTTACCCCGGGTACGTGACTTTCAAGGCATTAAACGTACGGCGGTTGATCAGGATGGTAATTTGAATATTGGCTTAAAAGAACATTTGGTGTTTCCGGAAATTAAATCTGATGGGGTTGAGCATGTGCATGGGCTAGAAGTGGCCATTACGACCACAGCCGATAATCAGAAGCAAGGTATGAAGTTATTTGAATTATTAGGTATACCATTCAAGAAATAATCCTATGGCAAAAACCTCACAAGAAGTCAGCGCACGGCGCAAGCCAAAATTTTCCACCCGTCGAGTGAATCGTTGTTGGCGATGTGGACGGCGCCATGGTTTTATGAGAGATTTTAAACTGTGCCGGATCTGCTTCCGGGAATTGGCTGAACAAGGCGCAATTCCAGGAGTTAAACGCGCTAGCTGGTAAAGACTTATTAAGTAATACACATCCATGACCGACCCAATTGCTGACATGCTTACAAGAATTCGGAACGCCGCCGCGGTTCGTAAACCGACTGTTGTGATACCGTTTTCTAAACTAAAAAATAAGTTAGCTTTAATTCTCAAAAAAGAGCATTACATTGAGAATTTAGCTACAATCCAGGTGGCTGGAAGACCTAATTTGGAGTTGACTTTGCGTTATTTACCGGATGGTCAATCTGCGATTCAGGCGGTTAATCGGATTAGTAAACCGGGTCGACGGGTTTATGCCCAAAAGAAAGTTTTGCCTTATGTTCAGAATAATTTCGGTCTGGCCATAATTTCTACCTCACAGGGTTTGATGACTAATAAACAAGCGCGCCAAAAGAATTTGGGCGGAGAAGTGATTTGTGAAATTTATTAACACCTATGTCTCGTAAAGCCAATAAACCCATTTCAATTCCTACCGGTGTCACCGTCACTGTCGTAGATCACCTGGTCACAGTTAAAGGGCCAAAAGGTGAATTGCAGCAAAAAATTCATCCACTAGTCACAGTGACTGTTGAAACTGATGGCGTGCACGTTTCTGTGCAGCAGCCGGATGAGAAATTTCAGCGTTCGCTGTGGGGTACAACCGGAGCCTTGATCAGTAATATGATAGTTGGTGTTGTTACTCACTATGCTAAACAACTTGAAATAAATGGCGTTGGTTACGGCTTTGAAGTAAAGGGTAAGCAATTGCAAATCAAGGCTGGTTATTCCCATGTGGTTTTGATGGATATTCCTGAAGGAGTAGCCATTAAACAGGAAAGAAATTTGATTACCTTGAGTTCACACGATAAACAATTATTGGGGCAATTTGCCGCCGAGGTGCGTAAAGTCCGTAAACCAGAACCATATAAGGGTAAAGGTATAAAATATGCAGATGAAGTTATTATTCGTAAGCAAGGTAAACAAGCCGCGAGTGCGTAATTATAGAATCATTATATGAACAAAAAACTTCTCTTATCTAAACAAGCGCGCCGGCAACGTCGGCAACACCGGGTTCGGGCTAAGCTTGTCGGTACAGCCGAACGACCACGTTTATCAGTGCGTCGGTCGTTACAGCATATCAGTTGTCAGTTGGTGAATGATATTATTGGCAAAACCATTGCGGCCACATCAGATCAGAAATTAACCGGCACCAAAACGGAACGAGCGACAGCGGTTGGTACGACAATAGCTGAATTAGCTAAAAAACAAGGTATCAATCAGGTGGTATTTGACCGATCCAGTTATCTTTATCATGGTCGAGTTAAAGCTTTAGCCGATGCTGCCCGTGCAGCCGGATTACAATTTTAATGTCTATGTCAAAACAAGGAAACCGCAATTCAAAACGTCAACAACCCAAAGATGAGTACGATCAATACACTGTGGATTTGGCGCGGGTAACACGCGTCATGGCCGGAGGTAAACGGATGCGTTTTCGGGCTTGTGTCGTGGTAGGAAATAAAAAAGGTGTCGTCGGAGTGGGCTTAGCCAAAGGTCAGGATGTGACAGGAGCAGTGCAAAAAGCTGGTCTGAAAGCACGTAAACACCTAATTCGTGTGCCAATTGTCAATGAATCTATACCACATCCAGTATTCATGAAATTTGCCAGCGCTAAGGTGTTATTAAAACCAGCTCAAAAAGGGCGCGGTTTGATTGCCGGCGGGGCAGTGCGAGTAGTATTGGAAGCAGCTGGTGTACCAAATGTAGTTAGTAAAATGATGGGTTCGCGCAATAAAATTAATAATGTTTATGCCGTGATCGAAGCGTTGAAAACTCTTCGAGCTGAGCGTATTAAATAATGTTATGTTGACACTTACATCACTTCAACCTAAATCTAGAAAACACAAACGGCGCATTGGCCGTGGCAATGGTTCTGGCCGTGGTACATTTTCCGGCCGAGGCATGAAAGGACAAAGATCACGCAGTGGTAGTAGAGGTGGTTTAAAATTGCGTGGCTTAAGAAGTTTAATGAAGGCTATTCCAAAAGTACGTGGAGGAGCGCGACGCTTCCATGCTGAACGTCTCACGACTGTAACCTTGGCCTATTTAGAGCGCAAATGTTCCGCGAATACGACGATTGAATTGCGCGGTAATAAAGTTTTGGGTAGTGGAGAAATTACCAAACCATTACTTGTTAAAGCCAGTGCTTTTTCTGCGTCTGCCAAAGCTAAAATAGAAGCGGCTGGTGGTAAAGCAATTCCATGTGGCAAGCAGTAAATAAAATTGTCGGTAATGCTGATTTGCGCAAAAAAATTGCCTATGTGTTAGGGTTGTTAGTTATTTTTCGTTTGGCCGCTCATGTGCCAATTCCTGGGGTGGACGTTACAAACTTAAAGGCGTTTTTTAGTAGCAATGCGTATCTTGGTTTGTTAAATGTATTTTCTGGTGGTGCGCTTGAAAATTTTTCTCTGGTAATGCTTGGGGTCGGCCCTTTCATTTCTGCTTCGATTGTTTTTCAACTGTTGGGCATGATTGTGCCCAAGTTTGAGGAGATGCAAAAAGAAACTGATGGGCAAAGGCAAATTCAACAATGGACACGTTATTTAGCTGTACCCATGGCCATCATTCAAGGTTATGGCACCATTAGTTTATTACAACGTACCGGCGGTGGTATTATCGGTCAGTTATCTACCTGGCAAATGGTTACGGCCGTAGTGTTGATCTGTGGTGGTAGTATCTTTACTATGTGGTTAGGGGAGTTAATTACCGAAAAGAATATTGGTAATGGTATTTCAATAATGATTTTTGCCGGTATCGTGGCGCAATTGCCCGTGGCCATACAACAATTGTTAGCCACCTATGACAGTGCGCAATTACCCAGCATTATTTTATACGTTGTCATCGCCTTGTTAGTTATCTTTGGGGTTGTGTTTGTGACTCAAGGGCAGCGTAATATTCCCATTGCAACAGCGCGCCAAATGCATGGACAAAGCTTAGCTGGTCGAGAAACGCATTTGCCACTCCGCGTGAATCAGGCTGGTGTAATTCCAATTATCTTTGCCGTTTCTCTAGTATTTATTCCACCGATTATCGGGCAATATCTGGTGACTATATCAATTCCATGGGTGGCGACCTTTGGTCATTTCTTAATTGATGCCTTTAACAATAAAACCGTTTATGCGGTGCTATATTTCACCTTTGTCTTTATTTTTACTTATTTTTATACGGCCGTAGTGTTCAAACCGGAACAAATTGCGGAAAATTTGCAAAAACGAGGGTCGTTTATACCAGGTGTGCGTCCGGGTAAACCAACCGCCGAGTATTTACAGTTTATTTCAAATCGCATTGTCTTATTTGGTGCTTTATTTTTAGGTCTGATTGCGGTTTTGCCAACGGTGTTGCAGTCTTTTTCTTCCAGCTCAACCAGTAGCGTCGTAATTGGAGGCACATCGTTATTGATTGTGGTATCGGTCGCTCTGGAAACAGTGCAGCAAGTGCAAGCGCAAATTAAAGTTCGTGAGTACGAATATTTTTAAGGGTGTAACCATGGCGCGCAATATCTTATTGTTCGGTCCACAAGGTTCTGGTAAAGGGACACAAGGTGAACGCCTCAGTGTTCATTTGGGATTACCGTTTATTGTGACTGGCAATATATTTAGAGAACATATCAAAAATAATACAGTCATTGGGCAAGAGATTAAGAGCTTTATCAAGGCTGGTAAACTAGTGCCTGATCATGTCACTAAGGCTGTGATTAATGATCGTTTACAAAAACCTGATTGCCAAGCTGGTTTTATTTTAGATGGCTATCCGAGAAACTTAATACAAGCGGAGGCTTTGGATAAAATAACCACAGTGACACATTTGATCTATATTGCTTTATCTGATGCTTCCGCCATTGATCGAATCGCCGGACGCCGCACGTGTGTAGCAGCTGGCCATGTTTATCACATTAAACATAATCCACCCAAACAAATGGGACTGTGTGATCAAGATGGGTCAGCTTTGTTACAACGTGATGATGATACAGAAGCGGCCTTACAAAAGCGTTTAGAAATTTACCATCAAGACACTGAACCGGTGTTGGAGCATTATCAGACACAGGGTGTTGTCCATACTGTTCATGGTGAAGAGACGATAATAACAGTTTGGGAAGAAGTCAAAGCCATTTTTGCATGATCCATATTCATACGCCCGGTGAGCAAACTAATTTACGCGCCAGTGGTAAATTACTGGGGGATATTCTTCGGCAATTAGTGGCTTTCACTAAACCGGGCGTAACCCTACTGCAAATAGAACAATTAGCCCAGCGTTTAATTCAAAAAGAAAAAGCCAAACCGGCTTTTTTGGGTTATCATGGTTATAAAAATATTTTATGTACGTCCGTCAATGAAGAGGTGGTGCATTGTCCGCCAACTGGCCGTGTCTTATTAGATGGAGATATTTTATCAATTGATGCTGGTGTGATAGTTCATGGTATGTACTCCGATGCGGCGGTGACGATTCCGGTTGGTAAAATTTCTGCTACAGCCCAAAAATTAATTGACGTGACACGAACATCCTTATATGAAATCGGCGTGGCGCAAATAAAGCCGGGTAATAAAATAGGGGATATTGGTCATGCCATTCAAACTTATGTAGAGCAGCATGGCTTTAGTGTAGTGAAACAGTTAGTCGGCCATGGCATTGGTCGGCATCTCCATGAGGATCCGGCCATACCAAACTATGGTGAAGCGCATATAGGTGCCATCTTAAAACCGGGCATGGCCATTGCCGTTGAACCAATGGTTAACGTTGGTAAGGAAGACGTCATCTTTGAAGACGATGGCTGGCGTGTGGTGACCACAGATGGTACACTAAGTGCACACTTTGAGCACACTTTTTTGGTAACGGATACTGGGTGTGAAGTGCTAACCAAGTTTTAATTTCACCTAATTATGAAATGTTTAGCCTTAGATTATGGCAAAGCCCGTGTCGGTTTGGCGCTGGGTGACAGTGACACAAAAGTGGCCGTGGGCAAAGGTGTGTTGAAAAGTCTCAGTCAAAATAAAGTGATTGAGAAAATTAAAGCCATTGTCAATTTGGATCATATTGATCGGGTGATTGTTGGCTTACCGGTAAATTTACATGGCGAGGCGACTGAGATGACCATTGAAGTACAACGGTTTATAGAAAAATTACGTAATCATATCAGCGTACCGGTGCAGACTTTTGATGAGCGTTATACATCCGCTATGGCCGATCGCTTACTGGCAGGTCAAACCGTGCCACCGGGCAAACAAGATGAAGTGGCGGCTCAGATCATTTTACAAAATTACTTAGATTCTTTGGTAGTATGATGGTTTGGTCTAGTTTGCTGGCAGTGGCTGCGGCAACTGGGGTGAGTTTTTTGATACGCAAAATTGCCTTACACTATAAAATTGTCGATCGACCAGATTTGTCTCCGCAGCGTAAAGATATTAAGAAACGTGTGCCACTATTAGGCGGTACGGCGATCTGGTTAGTTTTTTTTATTATCACCGCATTACAATTAATTGATTTAACCTCAGGCTATTTATTGCCTAAACATTTAGCTGGTATCTGGCTGGCCGGTGGCATTATTATTATTGGTGGAGGTTTAGATGATGTGTTTAATTTATCACCACTGAAACAATTAATTTTCCCGTTGGTGGCTTGTTTGGTGATAATTGGTAGCGGTATCGGTGTGGCCTATATTTCAAATCCCTTTGGTAATACTATATCTCTGACGCAAATACAATGGGTATTATTTACTGATCATGGTTTGCCTTACCAAATCACTGTGTGGGCAGATATTTTTACTGTAGTTTGGTTGATGTTAACGATGTATACCACTAAGTTGCTAGATGGGGTGGATGGATTAGTTAGTGGTATTGGGGCGATTGGCGGTATTATAATTGGCTTGCTCTGTTTAAGCACTACTGTACAGCAACCCGAAACTGCCAGTTTGGCCTTCATTTTTGCCGGTGCCTGTTTGGGTTTCTTGGTTTGGAATCTAGCACCGGCGCGACTTTATTTAGGTGAAGGCGGAGCTTTATTTATTGGTTTCATGCTGGGTATTCTAGCGATATTATCAGGTGGGAAAATAGCCACGGCTTTACTGATTTTAGGTTTACCACTCCTTGATTTACTAGCTGTTATAATTAGACGAGTAGTTATTGAACATAAATCACCGTTCAAGGGTGATTTATCTCATTTACACTTTCAACTACAGCAACGTGGCTGGAAAACCGGTCAGATTATCTTGGTTTATTATGCGATCACACTAGCTTTTGGTTTAAGTACACTGATATTTGGTGGTGTGATAAAAATAATCATGTTAGGAATCTTATTGGTGTTAGGACTAAGTTTAGTGCTGTATGCTTCGTTACATACTACTCAGTCTCAGCGTTAGTTTAGTATTATCTGGCTGTGTTCAATCAAAAACACATGTAAAAGTGAGTAATCATGTTTACTCTGTTTGGGTAGCCGACTCACTGTTTGAACAAGCTACAGGTTTGGGGGATATAGCACATTTAGAACCTGATCAGGGTATGATCTTTATTTTTCCACAGGAAACTGAGCAGGTATTTTGGATGAAAGATGTTGCATACCCCATCGATATTATCTGGATAAATGATGGTAAGGTGATAGGTAGTGTCACGGCTCAGCCGGATATAACCTTACGGTTTAAATCCCCAGATCTGGTAAATATGGTGTTAGAAGTACCGGCCGGAACAGTGGCGCGGGATGGCATTAAAATAGGGGATAAGGTAGCCCTTGACGAATCTTAATCAGTTACGTACTATACAGCCCTATGATCGCAGTTATTAAAACCGGTGGTAAACAACTCGTTGTTTCCCCAGCAGAGGTAATCACAATAGAGAAGATTCCAGGTGAGGTTGGCTCCACTGTAGTGTTTGATCAGGTGTTGCTGGTAGCAGACACGGATGGTCAAAACATCCAGATCGGTAAACCAAACTTAACCACTAAAGTGACTGGTACCATTACCAAACAGTATCGGGCGAAGAAAATTCGCATTGTGAAGTTCAAACAGAAAGTGCACTATCGCCGCAATCAAGGTCACCGGCAACACCAAACCCAGGTCACCATTGGGGAGATTAAATAAGACACATTTATACAAAATAACAAGAAGTGGACGAATATTATTCGTCCACTTCTTGTTATTTTGTTTTATTGTTGGATCATTTTCCGATCCACCAGTGCGGCCGTCAGTGTGACATCATCGGCGTATTCAATGTCGCTGCCAGTCGCTAAACCTCGCGCTAAACGGCTGATTGAGACCGGGCTATCTTTGAGAGCATCAATGATATATAAGGTAGTGGCTTCACCAGTCATGTCCGGATTTAAAGCAATAATCACCTCAGTGATACCGTGCGTGTGAATGCGAGCGACTAGTTCAGCCACATGCAGTTGATCTGGCCCAATGCCTTCTAACTGATTAACCGTACCACCTAAAATATGGTAAGTGCCATGATAGACGCCAGTCTGTTCTAAGGCTTGAATTGATGTCCCGTCAGACACAACACATACGACAGTTTGATTGCGTTGTGGGTTTTTACAGATATCACACAGGGCAAGATTGGAAAAATTAAAACAACGTTCACATAAACGAATCGACCGGCTCGCTGCCTGCAGATTAGCCAAGAGTTGCCCAATCACTGCCGGTGGCTGTTTTAGTAAATATACCACGTAGCGCTCAGCCGTTTTTCGTCCCACTCCCGGTAGAGTAGTAAAGGCTGTAATTAATTGCTCAATCGTAGCGGGATATTTGGACATTACTTCAGGCTGGATAAATCCGGCATCGTCATTTCACCACTCTGGATTTTTTTGGCCATAGACTTTTGGAGATCTTTACTGGCACCACTAATGGCATCAATCACACCTTGTTCCAGTTTCTTTTTCTCCGTGACGGTGAGTAAGCTTGAATCAATATCGAGTGATAAGATTTTTTGGGTACCATCCATGACAACATTTACTTTACCACCAGCGCCACTCCCATGAGCCGTTTCTTGAGCTAAAGCTTGTTGCATAGTTTTAGCCTGGCTGCGCAGATCTTTAAATTGTTTTAACTTTGAGAGCATGGACATAGTGGTGGCAAATATTAGTCGTTAAATGTTTTTTCTAAATTTTTAAAGCTGGCTTTTTCAATGTCGAAGAATAATTCGACTTTGCCGGTGGGACCATTACGATGTTTGGCTATAATCACATCGGCAATGTGTTTACGGTCAGTATCTTGCTTATAATATTCTTCCCGGTAAATAAATATTACCACATCGGCATCTTGTTCGATAGAGCCAGATTCACGTAAATGAGCCAGTTTTGGAATTGGAACAGTTTGGTTTTCTACCGCCCGAGATAACTGAGATAAAGCCAAAACCGGCACCCCTAACTCACGTGCTAAACCTTTCAGTGAGCGGGAGATTTCAGCAATTTCTTGCACACGATTATCGCTATTGGATGAGCGCCCTTCCATTAACTGCAAATAATCCAATACAATCAAGCCTAAACCATGTTCCATTTGTAGACGTCTGGCTTTGGTGCGAATCTCCATAATATTACTCATTGGACTATCATCAATATAAATTGGTGCTTCAGATAAGACACCCATCGCTTGTCCGATTCTGGGAAAATCATCATGGCCGGGGGCATCGGATAGTTTACCGGTGCGCATTTTCCATAAATCTACACCGGCTTGAGCACAAAGTAGCCGATCCACTAATTGATCGCGACTCATTTCCAAACTAAAAATACCCACTGGGATTCTTTCATTAACAGCCACATGGCGAGCGATGTCTAACGCCAATGAGGTTTTACCCATCGATGGGCGAGCGGCTAAAATAATCAAATCGGATTTTTGTAAACCACCCAGCTTGTTATCTAAATCGATATAGCCACTGGGAATACCCCGGAGCTTGCCTGAATCTTTATGGATTTCATCTATCCGATCAAAAGCATCGGCTAAGATACTACTGATGGGGGTGAAGTTTTGCCGCAGATGTTTTTGTGATACCGCAAACAACGCCTGTTCAGAATTATCTAATTGGCTACTCACATCATCGGTGGAATCATCATAAGCGGTTTGTAAAATCTGATGGGCGGCTTTAATCAATCGCCGCAAGGTGGCTTTGCGCTGAACGATGTTAGCATAACTGACAATATTAGCGGCCGATGGCACCATCGCCGTGAGAGACACTAAATAGCTTCTACCACCAACCACTTCAATACTCCCCATTTCAGTGAGGCGATTGGTAATACTAACAATATCCATCGGATCATGCTGGGAATAAATATCTTGCATGGCCTGATAGATAAGCCGGTGTTTATCACTATAAAAATCGTCTGGTGCCACAATATCAGCCACCTTAATAATGGCATCTTTATCGATCATTAATGAGCCTAAACAGGCTTGTTCGGCTTCTAGATTATGTGGGGGGAGTTGCTCCATAGGTGGAGATATAGTATACGCACGTTTTGACGGAAGTCAATTCTGCTGTACAATTGACAGGCTATGTTAACAATAGTTGAATTTTTCTTACATATTGATGAACAATTAAGTGTTATTATTGCTCATTATGGGGCTTGGACCTACGCCTTGGTGTTTGTGGTTGTGTTCTGTGAAACTGGGTTAGTTGTCACTCCTTTCTTACCGGGAGATTCTTTATTATTCACCTTAGGAGCGCTGTCCGCCCGGGGGGATTTAAATATTTGGCTAGTAGCTGGCTTATTGTTTGTGGCGGTGTTTTTAGGAGATAATGTTAATTATTGGATTGGACGAAGATTGAGCCCTAGTCTGTTTTCCGGAAAAAAAATTCGTTGGATTAACGAAAAACACTTACATGAAACCCAAGAATTCTACCGCAGACACGGTGGAAAAACGGTGATTATTGCCAGATTTATTCCCATTGTCCGCACCTTTGCTCCGTTTGTAGCTGGGATTGGAAAATTTTCCTATGATAGATTTTTAGCATATTCGCTAGCTGGTTCTGGCTTATGGATTCTAGCCGCGGTGGGTGGGGGATTCTTTTTTGGAAATATACCCATTGTGCAGAAAAATTTTAGTATAATGGTTATTGGCATTATTATTATTTCTCTGTTGCCAGCTGGAGTAAAATTTTTTCTGATGCATCGTCAAAGTAAAGCATCGGCACAACGCGTTGACAGTGATCAGGCCAGTTGATAGAATAGCCACGTTTTCGGGACGTTAGCTCAGGGGTAGAGCAATTGCCTTTTAAGCAAATGGTCGCTGGTTCAAATCCAGCACGTCCCACCTTCGTCCACCACAGCCTTCGGCGACGGTGGACTGCGGTGGGCAAGCCCACTACAGTGCAATGAATTTTTAAGAATAAAAATTGTTATGCATTATACTTACGTATTGCGTAGTCTAAAAGATCATATGCTATATACGGGCATGACCAATAATATTGAAGAACGTTTACAACGGCATAATCAAGGTTATGAATTAGCCACAAAATATCGTCGACCATTCGAGTTAATATTTTATGCTGCATTTCGTACTCGGTTAGAAGCGGCTGAGTTTGAAAAATACCTTAAAACAGGTTCTGGAAAACGTTTTATACAAACCAAGGTTCATGGCGCTGGTTCAAATTTACCAACCGCAGTGTAGCGGAGGATGGTCCAGCACGTCCCACCTTCGTCCGCCACAGCCTTCGGCGACGGTGGACTGCGGTGGGCAAGCCCACTAGACTAATATTAAGCTATCGATTAATGTGTATCCAATATGCGTGAATTATTCAAAAAAGGGCTTATAGGTATAGCTTTAGCTGGTGAACCAGATGCGTTAGCAGTAGATCCGGTACCAATACATGCAGTTCCAGTCACAAGAGAAGAAGTGCAGAGAATAGAAGCACAAAGACAAGAAGTTATTAACCACTACTTAGAGCAAATTTTTGATAAAGAAGATTCTGAACGTTTGCAAAAAGTTTTTATGAAAGATGGGCAAGGTGATCTTCTATATTATAGTGCGGTGGCTTTTAACAATGAAGATAAATATAAGGAATTTTCCTTATGGTTGAAAATAATACAAATTTTGGATGTACAGAAGACAAAAGAATGGCCTAGAGAAAAAGCGGAACGATATATAACCCATTTGATAGGAACGTTTGATGGTGGAGTAAATTTTATTGAACAGGATTTTGATGCTTTATGTAAAGACATAGTCGATAAGTCCTGGTTGACAAGTATGACAGGTGACAGTGACATGATGGTAGCGTTGAATGACTTTCTGCATAAGCAAAGGTTCGCTGAAAAAACCCCAGAGCAAATATTGGATTATATATACAGTGGTCGGCCAAAATCAGTTCATGGTGACGATTTGTCACAGTCACGTTTATTAACGATTATAAATTTATATCATTTAAGTGGTTGGATGTATGAAGTAGTTAGTGATAATAAGGAACGTGTTTTTTTCTCCAAGCAAACAGAAGTATTAGGTGTTGCTTTAGGAAAATATTATAAAGGTGAAGCTTCAATTGGTGATTCTTTTGAAACTAGTTTTGGCACTGTTCACACGGAAGACAACGGTTCGATCGCAGTGAAATATTTTGAGGAAACTGGTCGATTAGACTTGGCCAATGAACAAAAAAATAGTAACGTGCGATATTTGTCGGCCAAAATAATGACAGATATGATGAACATTAGTGATAAAATCAATGAATTCAATCCGCTTGAGCCAAGTTTGGAAAAACATTTAACGGCATTGGAGGTAGCGGTGGATTCTATTAACCCTCCTCTGAGCCCAGAGATATTGGATGCTAGTCTTAATATTGTTATGGTTCGTTATGAGCAATATCCATTTATTAAGCAGCGTATTGATAAAATTAGACAAAGCAACACAGAGCGCTTTCAGGGCAAAAAATAAATCACCCGAAGTCAAAAGTGTAGCCTTATAAAAAAAATGCTATACTGTCTTCATGCTTAGTTTCTTGAAAACAACTATTATTAAGTGGTTAAAGCGGCCGTTTGCGCATAATCCATTAGTGGAAACGCCAAGTTTGTATTTAGCTAAAGTCGGACAGGCTTATTATATTTGGTTAGCCTGTATAGTGGGTTGTTTTGTCTTAGCCTTTGGCGGCATTATATTATTTGTGGTGGGAGTCATTCATGGCTGGTTCTAAATTATTTTATACTTTAACCGTCAAACAAGCCCTGGCCGCAGTTGAGGCGAGCCAGGCTGGTTTAACCACCAAGCAAGCTAATCTGCGTCTCAGCCAGGCTGGAGCTAATACTCTACCAATGGCTAAATTAAAACATTGGTGGGAGGTGTTAGGTGAGCAGTTTAAGAGCCCGTTGGTATTTGTTTTGTTGGGAGCATCTTTGATTAGCTTGTTATTAAACGAACAAGTTGATGCGGTGGTAATTGCGGCGGCGGTAGCCATTCAGGTGATCGTGGGTTTTATTCAGGAATATAAAGCCCAGACAAGCCTGCAAGCTTTACAACAGGTCATTGCTTTATCCGCGCGTGTGTGGCGCGATGGTCATGAACAAGTTATGGCCGCACAGGAATTAGTACCAGGCGATATTGTGTTACTAACAGCCGGAGACAAAGTGCCAGCCGATGTACGGTTATTAGAACACGACGATATTGAAATAAATGAAGCGGCCTTAACCGGTGAAGCCGAACCAATAAAAAAAGATCACACTGCCATTTTAGAAGCTGATGCTACTGTAGGGGATCGTCTGAACATGGCGTTTTCTGGCACGGTTGTAACTAAAGGGTCGGCGCGTGGTGTGGTAGTACACACTGGCTTAGACACAGAAATGGGTGGTGTAGCCAGATTGATTAAAGAGACTGACGAAAATGCGACACCATTACAATTACAACTAGCTGGTTTTGCCAAAAAAATGAGCATTATGGTGGTATTAATCGCTGTGGGTATATTTTTGTTTGGTTATTTTGTTTTACACAGTGTAGTGGAGATGTTTACGGTGGCTGTAGCGGTGGCGGTCTCGGCGATTCCGGAAGGTTTGGCGATTGCGGTAACAATTATTCTAGCGGCCGGGATGCAACGCATTTTAAAACGTAAAGCCTTAGTTAGAAAACTAGTAGCGGCAGAAACGTTAGGCTCCACTAATGTTATTTGTACGGATAAAACTGGCACACTCACCGAAGGTAAAATGCAAGTAACCGATATTCTCACCTCAGATTCTGATAAAGACACCATGTTTGCTTTGCGCCTGGGTGTACTCTGTAATGACGCGATGGTAAATAACCCGGATGATATGGTGGAGGAGTGGGTGATATCTGGCAACTTAACCGAGCGGGCTTTATTATTGGCCGGTACACAAGCGGGTTTACATTATCAACAACTGCAAAAAATGGCGCCAAGAGTTGATACAATACCATTTGATTCCAGTATTAAATACATGGCCTCACTACACAGAGAAGCGCAGGGGAGAATGTTATATGTGAAAGGAGCTCCAGAAGTGATTGAGGCAAATTGTACACAAGTATTAGATGGCGGAAAGATTATGCATTTCTCTGAAGAAAAAAAGAAGCAATTTGATGCAAAATTTCGAAGCTTATCGGTGCGTGGTCTTAGAATTATCGCCTTAGCTTACAAACCCTGTGCTAGTCATGCTAAAAGCATCACACCAGACATGATGAGTGAATTGGTGTTTGTGGGTTATATTGGTATTAAAGATCCGCTGCGCCCAACGGCGAAACAAACTGTGGCCGAATGTAAACAAGCCGGAATAAAACTAGTGATGATTACCGGTGATCATAAATTAACCGCCAAAGCCGTCGCGGAAGAATTAGGCATCGCTGTTAGCCAGCCGGAAAATATAATGGAAGGTAAGGAGTTAGATGCCTTATCACAGTATGAATTAAAACAACGTGTCACCAATGTTAATGTGTATGCCCGGGTCACACCACAACACAAATTGCGCATCGTGCAAGCCTGGCAGAGCCATGACATGGTGGTAGCCATGACGGGAGATGGCATTAATGATGCTCCAGCCATTAAAGCCGCCGATATTGGAGTCGCCCTTGGGTCTGGTTCTGATGTGGCTAAAGAAACCGCTGATATGGTTATTTTAGATGATGACTTTAGTAGCATCGTAGCGGCTGTCGAAGAGGGTAGAGGTATTTTTGATAACATTAAAATAACCGTCTTGTATTTATTATCAGACAGTTTTACGGAGGTGTTGTTGTTGGTAGTTACTTTGTTAATTGGTCTGCCCGTGCCAGTGACGGCCGCGATGATTTTATGGATCAATATTGTAAATGATTCTTTTCCGAGTTTAGCCATGACACAGGAACCAAAAGAACCGCAAAACATGTTAGAGCAACCACGTGGGCATCACAATACCATTCTTGATACCGAAGTTAAAACATTAATCGTAGTGGTTAGTTTGATCACCGGATTATTTAATGTGGCTTTGTTTGCTTATATGTATCATCTAACCAATGATCTAGCTTATGCGCGTACGGTTATTTTCTTATCGATGGGGATAGATTCTTTATTATTTATGTTCAGTTTGCGCTCACTGCGACACATGATTTATCAAACCAATCTGCTGCGCAATCCATGGTTAATTGTATCGTTTTGTGTGGGAGTGATAGCTCAAGCTTTGCCGATCTATGTGCCGGTTCTACAGGTCTATTTTGGCACTAAAGCTCTGGATTATCAGGCTTGGGGGATTGTTATGGCTCTAATTGTGGTGGAATTGGTTATTATTGAGGTCAGTAAGTACTGTTTTCTGCGAGTAGCCAAAACGGTATAGTTTGCTATACTACTGGCCACTATGACTACACTTATTAAAGATTTTGCCACCCAGGTTGATGCCGAGGTGACAATGCAAGGTTGGGTATATAATTTACGGTCGTCTGGAAAAATCATGTTTTTACAGATGCGCGATGGCAGTGGGTTTACGCAAGCCATTGTTAATCAAGCCACTGTGTCGGCTGAAGTATGGGCAGCGGCGAATAGTTTAAATGTTGAATCTTCAGTTACACTCATTGGTAAGGTTTCTAAACATCCGAAAAAAGAGGAGTATGAATTACAGGTTAGTACAGTTGCGGTCATTCAAAACCCAATTGCAGAGTACCCCATTGGCAATAAAGAACACGGTCCGGATTTTTTGTTAGAACACCGGCACTTATGGTTGCGGTCACCGAAGCAGTGGGCGATTCAGCGCATTCGTAATTCAGTTATCAATGCTACTTACCAGCATCTCAATAATGAAAACTTTATAAAAATAGACTCACCAATTTTAACACCAAATTCGTGTGAGAGTGTGACTGAATTGTTTCAAATGGACTATTTTGATCTGGGTAAAGCTTATTTAACGCAATCTGGTCAACTTTACATTGAAGCGGCAATTTTTTCCCATGGTCGCGTGTTCGATTTTGGCCCAGTGTTTCGCGCTGAGAAATCCAAAACCAGACGCCATCTGACTGAGTTCTGGATGATGGATGCCGAAATGGCTTTTGTAGATTATATCGGCAACATGGATATTCAAGAAAAGTTGATTAAAGCCATTGTGAAATATGTGTTAGAACATAATCAGTATGAACTAACCGTGTTAGAACGAGATATTAAACCTCTACAAACTGTATTAGAGAAACCGTTTGTTAGAATCACCCACAGTGATGCTGTCAAAGAATTACGCAAACTGGGTAGTGATATCAAAGAAGACGATGATATGGGGGCCGATGATGAAACCATGATTACCAGTCAACACGATGCACCAGTGTTTGTGATGAAGTACCCAGCCAAAGTAAAAGCCTTCTATATGCAACCCGATCCAACTGATGCAGCCCATGTGTTGTGTTCGGATTTATTAGCTCCAGAAGGTTATGGTGAAATTATCGGTGGTTCACAACGCATTCATGATTATGATTTACTCTCCAAAAAATTAGATGAATATAAATTACCCCGTGCAGAGTATGAGTGGTATCTAGATTTACGTCGCTATGGCTCTGTCCCACATTCCGGTTTTGGTTACGGTTTAGAGCGCATCACCGGCTGGCTCTCTGGCACCAAACACATTCGCGAAACCATTCCATTCCCAAGAATGATTAATCGGATTTATCCATAAGATCATGCAACGAACCTGGATTATTGAGGCGGCCAAAAAAATTGGGGAGGAAGTACGCCTGCAGGGGTGGGTGCACCGGCGGCGCAACATGGGTAAGATGGTGTTTATTGATTTACGCGATCAAACCGGTATTTGTCAGGTAGTGTTTTTAACCAATCATGTCGAAGCCCTAACTGTAGCGGGTAATTTGAATCATGAAGATGTTGTTACCATTGTTGGTAAAGTTAACGCACGGCCAGCTAAACAAGTGAAGGCTGACCAACCGTGTGGCAGTTTTGAAATCGAAGCGTTAGAATTAGACATCATTAGTGCCGCCACACTGCCACCGTTTGAAGTGAATAAAAATACCAGTGAAGTGGGGGAGGATTTACGCTTAAAGCATCGTTATCTTGATTTACGCAGTGAGCGCATGCATCGCAATATAACTTTGCGCAGCCAGTATGTACAAAAAGCACGTGAGTATCTGTATGCCAGTGGTTTTATAGAAATTGAAACGCCTTTATTAACGAAATCCACCCCGGAAGGCTCACGGGATTTTTTGGTACCATCCCGCCAACACCCCGGTTCGTTTTATGCTTTGCCGCAATCACCGCAACAATATAAACAATTGTTAGTCGGAAGTGGGTTTGAAAGATACTTTCAATTAGCGCGCTGTATTCGTGATGAAGATTTGCGCGCCGATCGTGGTTATGAACATACTCAATTAGATCTTGAAATGGCCTTTGTGGAATATAATGATGTGTTGGATTTAGTGGAAGGTATGGTAACTTCAGCCGTTGAGGCGCTTGGTTTTACGATCAAACAAAAACCATTTCCACGGGTGACTTATCAAGAATCGATGGCCAAGTATGGGGCCGACAAGTTTGATTTGCGCGATGCGGAAGATAAAGCCAATGGTGTATTAGCCTTTGCTTGGGTGATCGAATTCCCATTCTTTGAAAAGACCGACGATGGTAAATGGACGTTCACGCATAATCCTTTCTCCATGCCGAAACCAGAACATTTAGAGTGGCTATTACAGGGTAAAAACATTGAGCAGATTATTACTCAGCAATATGATTTAGTTTGTAATGGCTATGAAGCCGGTGGTGGTAGTATTCGCGCCCATCAACCGGAAATTTTACGCGCCACTTATAAAGTAATGGGCTACACTGATGCCGAAATTGAAGCGAGTATTGGCCACATGTTAGAGGCTTTTAAATATGGTTTTCCACCCCATGGTGGCATCGGTTTAGGAGTAGAGCGCATGTTGATGAATCTAACCGGGGAAGATTATCTTAGAGAAGTACAGGCCTTTCCTATGACTACTCATGGTCAAACAGCTGTGATGTCGGCTCCTGCCCCCATATCGGAAGAACAATTAAAAGAGTTACATCTCAATGTCATACGAGATTAAGCTTGCACAATATCAAGGCCCACTTGATGTCTTGTTACAATTTATTGAACAGGAGCAGTTATCGATTACTGACATTGCCTTAGCGCAGATTACCGATTCTTTTATAGTTTATCTTGATACGGTCGAGGAATTATTTCCCGAAGAGTTGGCGGATTTTTTAGTAATCGCTACCAGATTATTGTATTTAAAATCTCGTGAGTTGTTACCCTATTTAATTACTGAAGATGATGAACCGGCCACCAATTTGGCGGAACATCTAAAAATGTATAAAGAGTTTCGGGATGCCAGTAGCGTGTTGGAAGATCGTTTAGCGCACGGTCAATATGCCTGTGTGCGGCCGGTTAGTTTAGCGCGGTTGGATACTGTAGAATTTAATCCGCCAGCTGGCATTGCCACTCATCATTTATATGAACTTTATGAAGGTGTGTTAGCGCGCTTAGATACTGTCATCAAAATACCCCAAGCGGCCATCCGGAAAGCGATCACCTTAAAAGAAAAAATTGCTACGCTTTACTCAGTTTTGCAACAACACAAGCAACTTCAGTTTTCCGATCTGATTCAAGATAATAAAGATCGCATGAATGTTGTTATAACTTTTTTGGCTATTTTGGAACTAATGAAACAAAATAATGTCACCGTGCAACAACCTAAGCAATATAGTGATATACTAATCGTATGCAATTAATGCCACAGTTGGAAGCTATTTTATTTGTGCTCGCTAAACCAGTTAGTTTTAGTAAACTCGCTAAATGGACTAATACTAGTATTCCAGAAGTTGAGGAGTCATTAAAACAGTATGCTGCCATGACTGGGGAACGGGGGATAAATATAACTTTAACTAATAGTGAAGCCCAATTAACTACCGCACCGGCGGTACATGATATTGTTAGCCAGGTGGTGAAAGATGAACGCACCGGTGATTTGACCAAACCATCTCTAGAAACTCTGTCGATTATTGCTTATCGTAGCCCCATTGCCAAAACCGAATTGGAGGCCATTCGCGGTGTGAATTGCAGTTTAATTATTAGAAATTTATTGATTCGCGGTTTAGTCACAGAAACCTTTGATAAACTCAAGGGGATTGAAGTGTACGATATCACTCCGGAATATTTACAATTATTAGGTGTGCAAACTGTGCAGGATTTACCGGAGTATGAACGGTTACATCGCGATATTCAATTAGGGGAGCGGCTAGCCTTTTTAGACAAACCGGGAGATTTTTTTACAAATAATATTACCAACGATGGCTCAGACACTCCGACTGAATAAATTTATTGCGGCGCATAGTCAATACAGCCGCCGGGCGGTGGATGAGCTGTTGGCTAAAGGCAAAATCACCGTGGCCGGTACGGTAGCGACCGTGGGGATGAAAATTGATCCGGATCATTTACCGGTTATAAAATTAAATGGCAAATCCATTATAGAACATGATCAAACCATGACCTATGTGTTGTTAAATAAACCGAAAGGTTGTGTAGTAACACGGGCTCATTTTTTGACCGAACGGAGTGTGATGACATTGCTGCCCAGTAGTTTGCAACATCTGCGTCCAGTCGGTCGTTTAGATAAACATAGTACCGGATTATTATTGTTAACCAATGATGGTGAAATAATTAATCAGTTCACCCATCCGCGTTATGAACATGATAAAGAATATATTGTGACGGTGAAGTATCCATTAAAACCAGATGATATTACCGCGTGGCGACGAGGAGTGCACTTAGAAGAGGGTTTTACTGGGCCAAATGCTTCAGTTGAGCAATTAGATGATAATCGTTTCAGAATTGTCTTACGGCAAGGCTGGAATAGACAAATTCGGCGGATGGTGGAATTGCGGCAAAATCGAGTCTTAGAATTAGAGCGCATCAGACTTGGTCAGATGGTGTTGGATAATTTGCCGTTAGGTAAATGGAAAGTAATTCAGCGCGCCGCTATTATTTAGTTTATGTTACAGCAAGTGTTATGGTCAATCTTGGTTTGGGGAGTAGTCTTTGTGCCCACCGAGTGGGTGATGGTGCCAACACATCATCTTGACGAACCGGCTAATACGCAACGTTTGCCGGTGACTGTGTGGCGCACAGTGCCGCGTCCGGTGGATAATGAGCTCGGACCAATTTTGCAAGCCAAATCCGCCATTGTGTTAGATGTGACCTCAGGGATGGTTTTGTGGCAAAAAGAACCTGATGAAGTTTTACCCATGGCGAGTCTGACAAAATTAATGACCGCCTATGTGGCTCAACAGCAGATCGATGATTGGACAACCAACCAAGCGGATCTTTTAAAATCTGCTCTGATTGGTTCGATAAATGATGCTGCGGTGCAATTATCCCAGAGTACGAATTTATCTGAGGATGAGTTTATTACAACAATGAATGATCAAGCCAAAGTGTTAGGCATGGTCAACACTCACTATCAAGATCCAACCGGTTTGTCTGAGCAATCTGTTTCCACCAGCCGCGAGTTGAGTTTGTTATTTCGGACTATTATTCATGACCAGTTTTTACTACAACCCATGACTCAATCTGAGCATCGCATGGTGGTAAATAATCATGAAGTCATTGTAAAAAGTACTAATCAGTTTTTACTCAATCATGCGCCTCATATGGTGGCCGGTAAGACTGGCTTTACCTATGAAGCCGGTGGGTGTTTAGCCACGTTAGCCGAGAACGATGCCGGTAATCAGATCATTGTTATTCTATTAGGGGCTACTGACGAAACCGCCCGGTTTAATGAAACCGAGCAGCTAGTCAACTGGACATTTGATCATTACAATTGGCCTTAAAATAATCATTAATTAATTTTAAAAAATTTTATGGGAAAAGTTGTTCAATTTCCAACTAAAGGAGCGGAAACAGAATTTGAGAAAAGATTAAAACAAAGACAAGAAGGTAAAGGAGCTATATCATTAGGAGAAACTGCTCATGTAGCTGAAGTTTCAACTGGTGAACAAGTTGAAATAGATCCGGTGAGATTTAATAGTGTATGGGATATTTATAAAGTGATAGAACGTAATTTTAAGAATAAAGATTCGGCAGGCCGAGAGCAAGCGTTAGGTGAATTACAAAAATCATTAGGGGTTGAAGTAACTGTTGCTAATGAAACAACTCCAGATGAGGCCGCCCCAGATACTGAATTAAAACGACTAATTCATAAACTGGCCGAAGATATTTATGATGCGTTAGAAAATTGTCGCGACACGATTGCTGCAATTAAACCAGAAACCATTGGCGGTAAAACCGTCAGCCGTTTAGATCAAAAAGGTGATGCTAATTTTGTTGTCGCCGCTGGTAAGGGTAAAGAACTACTCAGTTCGATGAAGCAACAAAACGGTGCCTTTGATGTGGTCCATGAAAATAATTATGGGTTTGTGCTCGAGAATAAACAGGTCGGTTTTCGCGTCATGTTTATTTATCAGGAAAGATTAAACCAAGATGGGAGCCCAAAAACATTAGAAGAGATAAAAGATGATACTACTCCTGATGAAGATACTAATGCAGATTCTCAACATACTATAAATACACAAGCGGCCAATAATAATACTCGTTTTGGTACACAAAACTAGTTGGCATATTTAATCATAATGTGATACATTAATCCCTATGAAAACACGTATTGCAATCAATGGTTTTGGTCGAATCGGTGCTGCGGCCTTCCGCATCGCCCTTACCCGCCCAGACCTCGAAGTCGTCGCTATAAATGGCCTAGGTAGTCTTACCATGGCCGCCCATTTATTAAAATATGACAGTGTCTATGGCCCATATGATAAAACTGTCACCACCGACGGAGAAGATTATTTAGTGGTTGATGGCAAGAAATATCGCCGTTTTTCGGAAAAGGATCCGAAGCAAATTCCTTGGGGTAAAGTGGGTGCTGATATTGTACTCGAATGTACCGGAGTATTTTTAACCCGGGAGTTAGCCAGTCAGCACTTAACCGCCGGTGCCAAGCACGTCATAATGTCTGCGCCAGCTAAAGATAAAGACATTGGTACTTATGTGATGTCTGTTAACCAAGCTGATATCGGTAAAGATACCATCTCGTCCAATGCCTCTTGCACCACAAATTGTATCGCTCCAGTGATGAAAGTGATGATGGAATCTTTTGGTGTTGAGAAGGCGATGATGACAACCATTCATTCTTACACCGCTGATCAAAATTTAGTAGATGGGACACACAAGAGTGACCTACGTCGCGCTCGAGGGGCAGCCTTGAATATCATTCCAACTTCCACCGGAGCCGCTCGAGCAGTAGGTAAGACCATGCCTGTGTATCAAGGCAAGTTTGATGGTTTCGCTGTGCGCGTGCCAACTCCCGCTGGATCATTATCAGACATCACTCTGTTATTAAAAAAAGATGTCACAGTTGAAGAGGTGAATCAGGCTTTAACAGAGGCTTCCCAAAAACAAGATTTTAAAGGTATCTTAGCTGTGACTAATGAGCCGATCGTGTCATCTGATATAGTTGGTCGCAGTGAATCTTCGATTGTTGATTTAGCTCTCACCATGGTGGTAGGTGGCAGCCTCGTTAAAGTAGTCAGTTGGTACGATAACGAGTTCGGTTACGCCAATCGTTTGGTCGATATGGCCATAGCCGCAGGGAAAAAATTGTAAAGATTTTACCACTCTACCTGATGCCAGGGTTTCACAGTGACGCCACTCTTCATGATCGATGGTTCCGACACGGGGGCTAGAATGGATTTGTGTAGTGGGCGCTGTAGTAATTCTTCGGCTAGGATTAAATTTTTTGTAGTAAAAGTGGTGCGGGTGCGGGAAGATTTTATTTCGCGAGCCATGATCTCTACACCTTGTTCAATGAATAGATCAACTTCAATTCCATCTTTGGTGCGAAAGTAGGAGAAGGTTGAATTTAAACCGTTCATGCTAGCCCATTTAAGATGTTCTAGCACAACAGCGGTTTCAAATAAATGTCCAAGAAATGGCCCTTGTAGTAAAACTTCAGGATCATGAATTCCCATCAAATATGAGGCTAAAGCAGTGTCGCCAAAATAGATTTTCGGAGCCTTAACTAAGCGTTTAGAAATACTCGCGTGATAGGGTTCCAATAAAAACACTTGGTAGCTGGCTTGTAACACCGATAACCACCGCGTAATCGTTGGTACGCTGACATCAACATCACGCGCTAGATCACTGGTATTTAAGATCTGCCCAGTGCGAATCGCCACATGATGGACGAATCTTTCGAAGGTCGTTAAATCAGTGACATTAATCAACTGGCGCACATCACGTTCAAGATAGAGTCTAATATAACTTGAACACCAAGTGGCCCGATCTAGTTCTGGGCGATTGCGCAGTTCTGGATATCCACCACGCAATATCCAATCCGCTACAGCCGTAGTTGATGAGCGTGGTTTAGCAGTTGAGCCATCTACTTCTTGGACAGCACAAGGATAAAGCGTTAAGAGAGCTGCACGTCCGGCTAAGGATTGGGCGACACGTTCCATTAGTAAGAAATTTTGTGAACCAGTCAAAATGTATTGTCCATATTTGGTACGATGTTCGTCAACAATGCCTTGAATATAACTGGGCAGATCTGGAGCATACTGAATTTCATCCAGAATCACTGGAGCAGGAAAATTTTGTAAAAATGTCCGGGGGTCTTCGATAGCCTGGCGACGAATGTCTGGATCTTCCAATGATACATAGCGATGGGTGTCATGCAACAGGGTTTTGCACAAGGTGCTTTTACCCGTTTGTCGTGCACCGGTCAGAATAACCACGGGAAAGGTTTTGACGCTGGCCAAGAAGCGTTTTTCTATGGTTCGTGTATACATAGTGATAGTATAGCATATCCAAATTTAATATTCAATGTTAAATTTGGATTCTTTACGACTACTTGGATTTTGTATACAATAGCCCAACGTTTGTTCAGTATGGCCTTATCGTCTAACGGTTAGGACGGAGCGTTCTCAGCGCTCAAATCGGGGTTCGATTCCCCGTGGGGCTACTTTATGTATACTGTCTACATTCTTTGCTGTTTAGACGGTAGTTTGTATACCGGTATCACAAATGATTTACCCAAACGGTGGGCCAGGCATCAGGCCGGTACGGCTAGTCGCTATACCCGATCCCACCCGGTCGAGCGGATTGTGTATACGCAGCGGTGTCGCACGAAAGGCAGTGCGTTAAGACGCGAAATTCAAATTAAACAATTACGACGGACTGATAAATTGAAACTTATTAGTTAATAACCTAAGACTTAGTCTACTGCATTCTAGATTGACAAAAGTCATTTTTTTTGATAGAATTTTGAACATGACAAGGCGTGAAATACCGCGTGCAGAGATCTTGGATAGAGAAAATCAAGAAATTATTGAAGCTGCCAGACTTGCGGAACAAGCGGCTGTTTTTTTGTCTAACGCTGAAGAAGGTGCACACACTTCTGGTGATACTGCTGCGCTCGCTCGTTTGGCGTATCAGCTACATAAAGGTGGTATTGCTATTGCTGTATCCAAATTGCTGGCGGAAATTAAACAGAGAGTTACTACGGATGATCGCATTACCATTCCACAGCGTCATGATAGGGCAAATGATCGAGATTGGGAGTTGATGGATATTGGTGCTTGGCAGTATTTGGCTGGTGATACTGTTTCGGCTGAGCAGACATTACAAGTTATCACTGATCCCACTATTCAAATTGATATGCTCTGTCGAGTTGCTGAAAAGAAATCGGATCTGGCATTGCTCGCTCGGGCTGAAACGATGATTGATACGTTACCGGAATCTAGTCGAATTGATAAAGCCAATTCAATCATTGATTACTATGCCAGGCAAGGGGATCGTGCCACAGTGGAACGTTTAATTAACAAATACTACGCCGATCCTAGCAAACATCGTGAAAAATTATTGTCTAGTGCTTTACTACTAAGTGAGCATGGTTGTGTGGTTGATGATATCGTGATGGCCGAGTATCAAACCGATTTTTCAGATCGTGAGTCGTTGATTGAAGGGTTAGTAAAAATTGGACGTATATCTGAAGCAACTGAGTTGTTATCGGGATCGCCAGAAGAAGATAGTCCAGATTTCATCAAGGCAGCTGGTCTAGCCGCAGCGCGTTTAGGAGATATTCCCAATACGCAAGCCATGTTGCAATTACTAAGCACAAAGATCGTACGAGCAGTGGGTGCAGGGCGACGCTACAATGAAGTAAACTTTCAGACTGATCAGGATGATATTAATGGAGAAGTAGCATTACAATATGTTGAGCGCCCACATTCAGCTAGCGAACGAACAGCGCTAGTCGCTCATTTTAAAGAGCCGATCGCACTAGGGGTAAAAAAGTTAATACATGAAACTGTTGCCAATCCCTATAAACAGGTTAATTTTTTAATACGATTAGGTGATAGTTTAGCTAAACATGGTGCCAACCCAAATTTTGGTGGAGTGGTAGATGCTGCTGAACATATAATGCAGACAAACCCAAAAACATTTCAAACCGATGATATCATAGCACTGGAGCTTGCGACTGCTAAACAGTTAGCCGAGCTGTCCTTTAGTAGTAACTCACATCCAGACATTTTGGTGCGCGATGTTCAGGTATACCTGAAAAAGGCTGAGAAACTATTGGAAACGGCAAACCTTGAGCCAATTAATTTAGCTTATTATCGAGAAGAAGCTTGGGTGGTTCAAGCAAAATTAGCTGCGGGCTTAGGTCAACAAGCCAGAACCTTACTAGGAAGTGGTCATAAAACGAAGGCCCGTATTACCTCTCAATTACGCAAAGCGGAAACGTCTCCAGCAGCGCGGAGTTTTTTACAAGCACTACAGCCCAACTAATCCCTTAACGCCCGTAAAGACAATAGTCTACTAAAAACTTTCAGGCGCCCCTGCTTTTTTTTCCAAAATAGTATATAACCTTGCTTTGTCACCAAGCGGTCGGCGTTTATATACTACGTCTATGTGTTGCTCCTTTAAAGTATCAAGTCTCGTTTCCATATCTGTCAAAGTTGTCGCATCAAGCCAGGGTGACTGAACCAGCATTATGCCCCGTTCTGAAAGCAGGCGATACCAACGAGTGAATACTGCTGTCATGAATCCAGGTTCAGTATACGGACCATCGCTGATTGCCCCTTCCATCCTTTCGAAGATAAGATCGGCCTTTTGGCCATTTAACCACTTGTTTATAGTTTGCTTTCCCTCTGTTGAAAATACATCCGCAGTTATAACTTCGTGATGACGTAAAGCGTCTTGTGCCTGTTGTGGATGTGACGCGCTTCTATTGTCACTTAGTAGAACTCCTAGACTTCTTTCAATAAAACCTGGAGTAAATTGTGAAAAAAGTCTTGATGCTCTGCCGCCAAGCTCAATACCGATCACTGGTTTTGATGCTAAACGTGCCTCAAGGTATGTTTTTAAATCTGTAAACTCTTCCGGGTACATGCCTCTAAAATCAAACTCACTATCATAAGGATGCTCGAATCCTGATGCACGTTTAGAAGGATCAACTATTAATGCAGAGTCTTGTATTCCCCAATCTCCACCTGTTTCATACATTCTATGCTCATCAGTTTTTTTCCGTACTTGTCTAAAAGCGTCTCGAAAATGTTTATATTCAGTCATAGCGATATGATAACAATAAATATAGGTTATAGCTATTGACAGGATCTTTGAGTTTGCTATTATCACTCACAAGCGCCCCCAAGAGGCGTATTTTTTATGAGAACACTACTGAAAAAACATTTTGGTTTTGAGGAATTTAGACCATTGCAAGAAGAAATCATTAACCACGTCATGGCGCAACGGGATTGTTTGGTGTTAATGCCAACCGGTGGGGGAAAGTCATTGTGTTTTCAGATGCCGGCAGTCGCTGTTGAGGGGGTGACAGTGGTGATATCGCCATTGATTTCTTTAATGAAAGATCAAGTAGATCAATTGCGCTCCAATGGCATTGAGGCGGCTTTCTTAAATAGTACACTCACTGCCAATCAGATTGAGGATATTCAAGAACAAACCCTACATGGGCATGTTAAACTATTATATGTGGCACCAGAACGGTTAGCCACGTCTGGTTTTCAGGAATTTCTGCATAGTTTACCAATTAGCTTAATCGCCATTGATGAAGCACATTGTATTTCAGAATGGGGACACGATTTTCGGCCGGAGTATCGTAATTTAAAAAAACTCCGTGGTGATTTTGCTGATGTGCCGATTATTGCTCTCACGGCCACCGCCACTGAAACAGTTCGTGCGGATATTTTAAAGCAATTAAACTTACATGAGCCGAAAGTTTTTATTTCCAGTTTTAACCGGCCAAATTTAACCTACTCGGTTCAGCCTAAACAAGATACCTTTGGGCGCTTAGTGAAATTATTACGGCATTATCAAGGAGAGAGTGTTATCATCTATTGTTTTTCGCGGAAGGGCACAGAAGAATTAGCCGAACGGCTGCGGAGCCTAAAATTTTCGGCTGCCCCCTATCATGCTGGTTTAACTAGCGCTGTGCGGCAACAGACACAAGAAAAATTTATTCGTGATGAGATCAATATTATTATTGCTACCATTGCGTTTGGTATGGGGATAGATAAACCCGATGTGCGTTTGGTGGTGCACTATGATTTACCAAAATCCGTGGAAGGGTATTATCAAGAAACCGGTCGGGCGGGGCGGGATGGTTTACCGGCGGAGTGTGTGCTGTTTTTTTCTTATGCGGATAAACGTAAACATGCTTGGTTTATTGAGCAAATGGCCGATCAAGCTGAGCGTGATAAAGTTTGGCAGCAATTAAACTGTGTCATTAAATATGCTGAACTGCAGCGTTGCCGACGGCAGTTTTTATTAAACTATTTTGGTGAATCCTATCCATCAGGTAAATGTGCCAGTTGTGATGTTTGTACTCACCAAACTAGTGATGAAACAGTTGAGGAACCTGCCTATGATGCAACTCTTTTTAATGAATTAAAAAACCTGCGTAAACAACTAGCCGAGCAGTTAGGCGTGCCACCTTATATTATTTTTGGTAACACGAGCTTGCAGGAAATGGCCACCTATTTTCCACAAAGTCAGACCAGTTTTGTGCAGATCACTGGTGTCGGTACAAAAAAACTGACTCAATTTGGAGATAGTTTTTTAACGGTCATTAAAACCTATGCCCAAACGCACAATTTAACCGAGCAACCGAAACCAGCTAAACCACCTAAAGAAATCTTTGTCTTCACCGGCTCCACTTATGATTTAACTAAGCAGTTACTTCAACAAAAACTCACCATTGCCGACATAGCCAAACAGCGTGAGGTTGCTGCGAGTACGATAGTTAGCCATATTGAAAAATTATTAATCGTTGATCCGCAACTTGATATTGCCTATCTAAAACCAGATGGGCCACGTGTTGCTACTATCATTCAAGCGTTTAAAAAAATTGGTGGCGCTATGACTCTTAGCCCCGTGCGCACCCTACTAGGGGAGAGCTATAGTTATGATGAATTACGGTTAGTGAGACTGTTTGTGAAGTAAAAAACGGATCGCTGAAAAGATGAGAAGAAACTGAAGACGCTGAAGTAAGTAGTAAAAAGCCTATGGTCATTGCTTGATAAAACTGTTACAATTATTTTTATGAATGGAATTAAACCCAAAGTTCTACTAATTGACGATGATCAGATGTTGATTGACATGTACAAACACAAATTCTTAGTGGATGGCCAGTGCCGTTTGTCAACGACTACAGATACAACTCAGGCCATATCTTTAGCCGAAACTGAACAACCGCAGCTAATTCTGCTCGATCTGGTTTTGCCTAAACAAAGTGGTATACCCGATGCCATAAATAAGGAGGTTGGTTTTAATCTCTTGAGTGCATTGAAAAATAATCCACAGACTAAAAACATTCCCGTTGTTGTATTTACTAACCTTGATGAGGGTATAAAAAACGAGAACTTAGAGCGCGCGCAAAAACTAGGGGCAGTAGATTTCTGGGTGAAGGCACGGTATCAACCCAGTGAGGTGGTTGATAAAGTGAAGAAATTGGTGAAAATTTGATTCAACGTGCGACGGCGCTAACAAAGTTTTTAGCCAAATTTGCCATAGTTTGAGTAGTTTTTTCAACAAAAATTTCAGCGACGGCGCTAAAAGGTATTGTGTAATTTTGTGAATGGTGTAGTGTGTGGGCATTCAAATTTAAAATAATCAAATATGCTTCTCATCACCATTCTAAAATATGTTCTACCAATCACCATCGCCTTTGATGCGATTGTATCAATTATACTAATTGCTAAAGGTCGCTGGAACAAAACTATCTTGTGGTTTAGCATCGCGTTGAGTTCCATGGTTATCTGGGAAATATTTTTTTGGTTTTCTCAATATACCGATCATGGCATATATGGTAATAATTTTATTGATAGAGTAGAATTTTTATTTGGGTATTTAATTATGTTTAGTACTTTAGGTTTTTTAGTAAACTATTCAGAAACAAAAGTGTTGCCATGGATTAAAATGATTGGTTTTATTGTGTTAGTTCTTGTGTGTATGATGATACCAATAATTGGTGTCGGTTCACGTCTTTATGTTGGTTCTAAATATCATAACTATATAATAGAATCAAATTCTTGGGGGATGATGTTTTATTATGGGGCATTTGCTGTCATGATAACATTGGCACTCTATTTATTATTTTTTCGCGTAGTTAAATCTGGAACATCTAAGTTAGAAAATGCCAGACAATCATTAGTCCGTAATAGTTTATTATTTTCATTATTAGCTACTCTTTGTACGATTATTATCCCGTTAATATTTGGTATCATCTGGCCTGATAAACTTTACTTATTGGGTTCAGATCAATTTGTTAGTGTGCTGATTTTAAGTGCCACCATAACCAGTGTTTGGACAACCACTACAGCTTATGCCATAACTCGGTATCGTTTGTTTGATATCACTATTCGTTTACGTGGGCAAATAATTCTTGGATTTATTATTAGCATGTTGGTTATTGTATTGATTGCAGTATCATATCTAATACAGCAGTTTACAAATTTATTTGTTGTACAGGCGGTTGTGTTATTTGTAATTGGTGTAATTGATATGGTTATATTGTTACATTTTAGTCATTATCTCAGTAAACAATCATCGCTGTGCTTTGCTTTACCGGAACATCGGCCGATGGATATGTCCGTGGAATGGTTGATACAAAGAATAAAACTATACTTAGTTGATGAATTTGACATTGTTACCACTGATATTTTTCTATTCGATTCCCAAAACAATACCTTTTTTAAGGTGGGGGACGAACTGGTTCAAGTGCAACCTGATGATCATATGACGAATCTTCTAAAAAATAACACCATGCTATCGATCGACGCTGTTTCACACAAATTTATGAAACAACTTAATTCTAATACTCAATACATCCTTCCATTACTCAATAATGACGTTTCCGTGGGTTTCGTTGGGGTTATCTTGCCAAAAATAACCCCTAATCATAAGGTTGATCAGGGTGTAACTGACGCCATGCGTCGCTTTGCCGGTTTTTTGCATCAAGCCATGGCTGTGGCGAGTGTGCAGTATAAGAAATAAGTTTGATAAAACAGTTTTGTATGCTACAATTTAACTTAAAGAGTAAACTAGATCGTACAATTCATTCATGTGAACAAGCCTGGATACCATAAATTTTGAAAGTGTACTAAGAAAAAAATGGAAAAGCGCACTAAAATAATTTTATACTTTTTTCTACTCGCTGGGGCCATAGCAATTAGTGCTTCTTTTTATAGGAATATTGTCGTGGAAGATATTTCGGTTTTATTGGTTAAGGGAGCCACACCTGTACCTATTGCAACTGTCAGCGCTGAAATACAGGCCTGTGAATGGTCACCTGTGTACTTTTTCTTTTTTTCAGAAAATGTGTTTGATCAAGTCGTCTACTACTCCCATTTCATACCAGCACTATTGTCGCTCATTTTTGGATTATATGTTTTTCGCAAAAGCAGAAATAATCCTCTGACCCGCGCATTACTGATCATTGTATCCTTGTTCTTTATTTGGTCTATGGCGGATATGATTGTCTGGGCGACAGATCAACCTCAGTATGTCATGTTTTTTTGGGCAATAACTAATCTTATCGATCCGCTGATTTATTTTGTCTGTCTTTATTTCACCTACCTTTTCCTCAATAAAAAGCCTTTGTCATTTCAATCCGCTATGATTGCAGGGGTTCTTCTTTTACCGACTTTTATCTTGTTGCCCACGCATTTTAACTTGGAGAGCTTTGATCTCACAAATTGTGATCGTAATGCAGTGGAAGGAGCATTGGTCTTCGCCAATTATTATATTGAAACCATCTTCATGGGGTGGGCACTAGTCTTGGTGCTTAAAAAATATTTTAACTCTAAAGAACAGGCTCAAAAATCGGAAGCTTTAACTGTATTATGTGGGCTAATCTTCTTCCTGATCTCGTTCGCACTGGGAAATGTTGTCGGCAGCTACACCGGCAACTGGTCCTACGGCCAATATGGTTTGTTTGGTATGCCGTTTTTTATAGGTTTCCTTGTCTACAATATAGTAAGATATAAAAAGTTTATTCAACAGATGAATGCAAAGTCAACAATTTTAATGGTGATTTTGATAGTTAGCGTGCTCGTTTCAATTTCAATTTTTTTTACCTATAAGAGATCTTTTGTGGATCGAAGTTTTGCAATTGTTGAAGGAGAAATATCGGGGGAAAATCAATAATTTATGCCGAACTGGTTTATATTGTCACTAGTAGCTCCGACTCTCTGGGGTGTTGTTAATCATATTGATAAACATATTCTTTCTAGATATCAAGAGGGCAGGGGTGTTGGTGCTATTCTTATTTTTTCTTCCCTTTCTTCATTTATTATTTTACCATTTATTGTCTACTTTCATTTTTCTGCAATTTTCAATATATCTCTAAACAATTTTTTTGTATTGTCATTTATTGGTTTCTTGGGTGCTATGGCTTTTTATTTTTACTTGAAAGCAATGGACATAGAAGAAGCCTCAACAGTAATCCCATTGTTTCAGCTTGACCCTATTTTTGGTTATATTTTAGGTTATTTTCTTCTTGGAGAGTCACTTAACGTACCTCAGATCTTTTCTTCCTTATTAATTTTATTAGGTATTTTAATGCTTTCCGTGGAGATTGATATAAATAACAAATTTACTTTAAAAAAGAAAGTCCTATCGTTAATAATTTCTGCTTCCTTTTTATTTGCTGTCAGTGGAGTTTTATTTAAAAAATTAGCTCTTGAGAATGGTTATTGGGTATCGATTTTTTGGCAATATGTTGGGCTGACAATTTTTGGAATAGTAGTTCTAATTTTTTATAAAAAATTTAGACAAAATTTTATCGCTATGATTACTGCGCCGAAACTAAATGTCTTGTCTCTCAATGTAGTAAGCGAGCTTTTATATATAGTTGGTGGCCTTGCAAACAATTTTGCTATATTGATCGCCCCTGTAGCCCTGGTGTTTGTTGTAAATAGTTATCAATCCCTTTTTGTTTTTCTTAGCGCCGTACTATTAACAATATTTTTTCCAAAGTTTATATCTGAGAAAATCTCCAAAAAACATTTATTCCATAAGATTATTTCTATCGGAACTATCTTAATAGGTAGTTACTTCTTATATTCAACTTCCCATTAACAACATTTACATGTAGAATACAGTTATGGAACAATTATGTCCCTGGGAAACAGCTCAATACTTTATTTATTCAAGTAACATACCTACTCTTTTTTTCTACTCACATATTCCAGCTATAATTGTAGCATTACTTGTAGGATTTCTTGTTTTTTATAGAAGTGGTAAATCTAAAGTAGGAATATCTTTACTGACAGTTAGTATTTTGTTTTCTTTATGGTGTTTATTTGATTTGATAGTATGGGCGACAAATAGACCAGATGTTGTTTTGTTCTTCTGGTCGTTACAAATCTTAGTTGAACCGTTCGTCTATCTAATATGTTTCTATTTAGCGTATATATTTATTAAAAACAAAGACTTGTTATTAAAATGGAAACTGTTAGCTATACTTTTATATTTGCCTGTAGTTTTACTTTTACCGACCAACTATAGTCTGATTGGTGTAAATGTAAGTACATGTAATGCCATAGAAGGTTTTATGGCTCAATATTTTACTTATATTATTGAATCAGTATTTATATTGTCAATTACATTTCTGACTATTTTTGAATACAGAAAAATTTCTACCCCTACGAGAAAGAAAGAGGTAATGATCTTTGGTATTGGAATCGTACTATTTTTAATAGCATTTTCTTCGGGTAACCTAATAGGAAGTTTTACAGAGAACTGGACGTTAGCACAAGTTGGTTTGATAGGCATGCCTATATTTATCGGTTTCCTTATGTACGGCATAGTAAAATATAAAACGTTTAACATCAAACTTGTAGGTTCTTTCGCATTGGTATTTTCTTTAGCCACGCTGAATTTTTCCATGATTTTTATTAGTCAAGTTGAAACACTACGTATTGTGACGACAGTTACATTTTTACTGACTATAATATTTGGTATTGCATTGATCAAAAATATTCTTCTAGAAATCAAACAAAACCAAGCCATCGAGCAACTCATTAAAGCGCGATCTGATTTTTTGACAGTGGCATCCCATCAACTCCGTACGCCTGTATCCCTAATCACCGGTACACTATCGTTGATGCAGGACGGAACAATAGACCAACTACCGCCAGACCAGAAGGCCAAGTTACTTGAAGGTATTTTTGTAAAATCCAGGAAACTCACTTGTATCATTAACGATATTTTGCAGGCATCAGAAATGGATATTATGAATTTTCACCTGTCCAAGGAAGCTATTAAACCGTTAGATGTGCAGAAGCTATTAAAAAAAGTTTATACTGATCTTCAAGAAAAGGCCGACGCAAGCAAAATTACCCTTACCTATGAGCAGGTAGCGAGTGACAAGGCTGTCATGGTTTCCGGCAATGAGCATTATCTTGAAAATGCTTTGTTTAATATCGTTGATAATGCCATCAAATATACACCCAAAGGCTTTGTAAAGATGGAACTACTATTACCTGAAATAGGGACTAACAAAGTCATTGTAAAAATTAGTGATTCAGGTATTGGTGTACCCGTAGATGATCAACCCAAGATATTTGAGAAATTTACACGTGCGAGAAATGCTGTTAACTCTTATGCTGATGGGTCTGGCTTAGGATTATTTATTGTAAAGAAAATCATTGAAGCTCATCCGGGTGGTAAGATTTACTTCATTAGCCCAGGTGAAGGCAAAGGAACGACATTTTACGTTGAACTGACCAAATCGTAATGATATGACTAAGCAAGTGCTGCTAATTGAAGATGACCTTGATCAAGCAATGCTTTACTTCATTGCATTTCAGCATGTCGGGATGAAACTAGAAACGGCGGATGGTGGTAATTACGGCCTAGCCCAAGCTCGCGCTCTTCACCCTAACCTAATCTTGCTTGATATTATTATGGAGGATATGAGTGGTATTGAGGTTTTAAAGAAACTGAAGTCAGATACTACTACCAATAATATTCCTGTTATTATGCTATCAAACCTGGCCGGTCGGGAGATTATGGAACAAACCAAAAATTTAGGTGCTTTGGCATTTTGGGAGAAAACTAAGGTGATGCCTACTGAAATTGCTACGAGGTGTAAAAGAATGATGGGTGTTGTACCCTTGGACAATTTACGTCATTATCGCTGAGTTACAAAAGAAATACTTGATCAAACATATAATTAGCACTCTTGACAGGGGAGTGCTAATTATTTATCATACAGTTATGGCTGCCTTATCTGATAGAAAACAAGCGCTTTTATTGGGGATTATTGAAGAATACGGCGTTGAGGCCAAACCGGTTCCTTCACAATTGCTTGTGGATAAGTTGGGTTTAGATCTATCTTCAGCGACAATTCGCAATGAAATGAAGGAATTAGAAGACGCTGGCCTGATTATTCAGCCGCATACATCCGCCGGGCGGATACCAACCGAACAAGGGTATCGCTATTTTTTGGAAGAATTCTTGGATAGCAAAAACGAATTGGATACAGCTAGCCAAGAAGAGTTAAGACAATTAACCAAAGTGGTGTCCGATCAAGGCACAGAGGGGATGATTAAAACTGTCATGAAAGGCGTGGCGGCGAAATCACAAGAGGCGATACTGATTAGTTTAAACCGGAGTAGTTTCTTTTATACTGGTATTTCAAACTTATTTAGTAAGCCAGAATTTAAGAGCGTTAATGAGATGTTACGCTTTACTCAATTAATTGATCACTTAGATGATGTCATGATGAAATTGCACAGCACCGAGCCAGATGATGATATTACGTTTTATGTCGGGAGTGATAATCCTATTAGCCGGTATTGTAGCGTGTTGGTGACACCCTATCGTGCTGCCAATGTGGCCGGCACCATGGCGTTGCTTGGCCCGATGCGCATGCAGTATCAGTATAATTACGGGCTAATGAAATATACCAAAGCACTATTAAACACTTATCAACCATAAAATATGACTGAAACAGAACCAATTGAACCGGCCGTCGAAGAACAGGCGGAAGAAACGCCGGAAGAACCAACTGAAATTGATTATAAAGAAGTGGCGCAACGAGCCACGGCCGATTACAGAAACTTACAACGGGAAACAGACGAACGTTTAAAACATATTAGACAATTTGCCAATGAAGATTTACTGCAGGAACTTTGCCCACTGGTAGATTATTTCGATAGCGCTTTCCAAGCTATTCCACCGGAACAACTGACGCAACCTTGGCTGCAAGGTGTTAAGCACATTCAAACTTATTTACTCCAAGTTTTAAAAAACCATTCGGTTGAACGAATGGAGACGGTTGGTAAACCGTTTGATCCACACCTCCATGAGGCGGTGGGTGAAGAAGCCTCCGAGCAACCCGATCAAACCATCGTGCGTGAAGCCCAAGCTGGTTTCATGATGCACGATAAAGTGATTCGTCACGCCAAAGTCATTGTGGCGAAAAAATAAATCAATTAATAACATTAATAAACATACCTATGAGATTAGTAAAATGGTCACCCGTTAACCCGCCCATGTTTCAGGATTTCAACAATATGTTCGAAGATTTTTCTGGCAATTTAACGGCTGGTAATTTCTCTCCAGCGGTTGATGTCTATGAAAAAGATAATCAAGTGGTGGTAGAAACTCCATTACCCGGAGTGGATGCCGACAAGTTAAAAATTTCAATTGAAAACGATGTGTTATCGATTGAAGGGAGTAGTGAAAAACAATCCGAAGTCGATGAAAAAGATTATTATCGCAAAGAAGTGCGTTATGGATCTTTCCATCGCGCGGTGGCTTTACCTTGCAGCGTGGATGGCGATCAAGCCAAAGCCGATTATGTCAGTGGTATGCTAAAAGTTAGTATCCCCAAAGCGACTGTGGCACAGAAAAAGACGATTAAAGTTTCAACTAAGTAACTTAATTAGTAAAGACATGCCATGGCATGTCTCAATAAAAAATTTATGGGAAAAATTATCGGAATTGATCTTGGTACTACCAACTCCTGCGTGGCAGTGATTGAAGGTGGACAACCAAAAGTATTAGAAAATTCAGAAGGACTGCGCACGACTCCGTCAGTGGTAGCCTTATCGAAAAATGGAGATCGTCTGGTGGGGCAAGTGGCCAAACGTCAGGCCGTGACCAATGCCGATAATACTATCTTTTCGGTGAAGCGTTTAATTGGCCGCCGGTTTGGTGAAGCCACCGTGCAGAGTGATATTAAGATGTTACCTTATGCTGTGAAACAAGATGGTGAAGGTGTTAGTGTGAAGATGGGTGATAAAAATTATGCCCCTCAGGAAATTTCGGCCATGGTGTTAGCGAAATTAAAAGCCGATGCTGAAGCCAGATTAGGTGCACCAGTGACAGAAGCTGTCATTACTGTGCCAGCGTATTTTGATGATGCCCAACGTCAGGCCACTAAAGACGCCGGTAAAATCGCTGGCTTGGATGTCAAACGGATTATCAATGAACCAACCGCGGCGGCCTTAGCTTATGGCTTTGATAAAAAAGCCGATGAGAAAATTGCCGTCTATGATTTAGGCGGTGGTACGTTTGATATTTCCATTCTGGAAGTCGGTAACGATACCGTTGAAGTAAAAGCCACTAATGGTGATACGCACTTAGGCGGTGATGACTTTGATCAGTATTTAATTAAATGGTTAATTGATGAATTTAAGAAACAAGAAGGGATTGATCTTTCCAAAGATAAATTAGCTTTACAACGTTTAAAAGAAGCGGCTGAGAAAGCCAAGATTGAATTGTCGTCTGCGCAAGAAACGGAAATTAATCAGCCATTTATCGCGAACGATCCGTCAACTGGTCCAAAACATTTAGTCATTCGTTTAACGCGCTCTAAATTGGAAGAGTTAGTGGGTGGCTTGGTGGATAAATCCATGGAGCCAGTCAAAGCCGCTTTAAAAGACGCCGGTTTGTCAGTGGGTGATATTCATGAAGTGGTGTTAGTGGGTGGAATGACGCGTATGCCGATGGTGATTCGTAAAGTGAAAGAATTTTTTGGAAAAGAACCACACGCTGGCGTAAACCCGGATGAAGTTGTCGCCATTGGTGCTGCCATTCAGGCCGGTGTGTTACAAGGCGAAGTGAAAGATGTATTGCTACTTGATGTCACACCTTTAACCTTAGGTTTAGAAACCCTCGGCGGTGTGCGCACACCATTGATTCCACGCAATACCACCATTCCAACCTCCAAGAGCCAGGTGTTTAGTACCGCGGCTGATAATCAAACCTCAGTGGAGATTCATGTGTTGCAAGGTGAACGGGAAATGGCCGCGGATAATAAATCGCTCGGTAAGTTTGTTTTAACTGGTTTACCACCAGCGCCCCGTGGTTTGCCACAAGTTGAAGTGACGTTTGATATCGATGCTAATGGTATTCTTAATGTGAAAGCCAAAGATAAAGCCACCAATAAAGAGCAAAGTATTCGTATTACCGCTTCCACTGGTTTAAGTAAAGAAGAAGTGGAAAAGATGGCCAAAGAAGCCGAGTTACATGCCGATGAAGATCGCAAGAAAAAAGAGTTGACTGAAACTAAGAATCTGGCGGAAACGATGGTTTATACCACCGAGAAAGCCGTCAAAGAACATGGTGCTAAATTATCTCCGGAAGAAGTAAAAAACATTCAAGATAAAATGGAAGATGTTAAAACTGCTCTGTCCGGTGATGACATTGAAAAGATCAAAAAAACCTCTGATGAGTTAGCCACCGCCGCGCAGAAGATGGGTGAGGTAGCCTATAAAGCCGCGCAAGAGGCGGACAAGGGATCGCAGAAAGGCGCTGAACAAAAACCTGAAGACGCTGAAGGAAAGACAAAAGAGGGAGAGGTTGTAGAGGATGCTGAGTTTAAGGAGAAGAAGGATTAAATTGATTCATGTCTAAAGATTATTACAAAACACTCGGAATCGAAAAAGGTGCCTCGCATGATGAGATCAAAAAGGCGTTTCGAAAATTAGCGCACCAGTATCACCCGGACAAGGCGTCGGGTGATGAGGCTAAGTTTAAAGAGATTAACGAGGCTTATCAGGTGGTGGGCAATGCGGAGAAGCGCAAACAATATGATCAATACGGGGCAGACTTTGAGCAACAGGGTGGTTTTGGTGGTGGCATGAATTGGAATGATTACATGCGTCAGGCCAGGCAGCAATCGCAAGGTGGCGGTGGGTTTAGTGGAGCCAATTTTGATTTTGGTGATATCGGTGATATCTTTTCAGATTTTTTTGGCGGTGGCGGTGGTTCCAGTCGACGTCAGACAACCGGTTCGGATATTGAAGTCAAAGTGGATTTGGATTTTAAACAGGCTGTGTTTGGTTCTGAGCAAGAGATTGAAGTTTATAAAACGGCCGCTTGTGCACACTGCCATGGTGATGGCGCAGAGCCAGGTAGTAAGACCAAACAATGTGCAACGTGCGGTGGCCATGGTGTAGTTGAACAAATTCAGCGCACTATTCTTGGTGCGATGCGGTCGCGCGCCACTTGCCCGGAGTGTCGTGGCACTGGTTCATTGCCGGAGAAAAAATGTAATGAGTGTACCGGTACCGGTGTGAAGAAAAAAACGGCTAAATTTTCTGTGAAGATTCCCGCTGGCATTGATGATAACCAAATGATTCGTTTGGATGGAGAAGGGGAAATGCCAGCGTATGGCGGTAGAGCCGGTGATTTGTATGTACGGGTGCGCGTAAAACCCAGTAAAGAGTTTACCCGCAAACAATATGACATTCTCACCGAGTTGGAAGTATCTTTTGCTCAAGCGGCGCTTGGCACCCATGTTGATGTTGATACCGTCGATGGTAAGATCGAGTTAAAAATTCCAGCCGGCACACAATCGGGTAAAATATTTAGATTAAGAGATAAAGGTGTGCCACATTTAGGTAGTTCTAGTGACAGAGGTGATCAGTTAGTTACTGTAACAGTAATAACTCCAACTAAATTATCCAAGAAAGACAAGAAACTTTTCCAAGATTTAGCCGCCCTGCATGCTGAATCCGTTGATGCTGGCGGTGGCTTGTTTGGTTTTTAGTTGATTCAGATAGTTCGGCTGTGGTATACTGATCTGTGAATGAAAGACAAAACAGTTAAAAAAAATATTACAGTTGTTACTAATACCAACACGGCCACAGGCACAGTAACAAACACCAATGCGGCAACGAATTCGGGTGAAACGATTTCTTCCGCTCAGGTTAATATTGATACGGCCTTAAAGAAAATTGATTTGAATAATCCAACTTGGGATCTTTTTCTAGTTGGTTTTTTTATTGTGGGAGCTTTACTTTATGGTTTATCTCTGGGAAAAGATCGTATTATTGCCATCATGGTTAGTATTTACATGGCGCTAGCGGTAGTAGCGGCGTTACCGGATTTTGTTTTGAATATTAAAGTGAATGATAGTTACACGGTGCAGATTACGGCGTTTATTGCTGTGTTTATTGTGTTATTCTTTTTGTTATCGCGCCAAGCGGTGTTGAATGCGCTGGCTCCAAATGGAGAAGGGAAGTGGTGGCAGACTTTAGTGTTCAGCATACTCCATGTGGGTTTACTCGTGTCCGTGACACTGTCTTTTATGCCGGTAAATATCCTGAATAAATTTTCGCCTTTAACGCAATATATCTTCACTAACGAGTGGACTCATTTTGCCTGGATCGCCGCCCCGATCGTGGCTATGATTGTAGTGGGAAGAAATAGAGAGTAGGAACCTTAGGACACCATCCCCGTCCCTCGATGACTCGGGCCACCCCTTCCTATTGTAGGAAGGGGTTGAAAAAAAATCTGTCTATTTTCTTACCCCCTCCTACGATAGGAGGGTTGGGGAGGTGTTTTAGTTGCTAAGTAAATTATTCCGTATCTCTCCCACTATAACTTCAACTTCTTCGAGTGAGTTCACCCTAACTAACTGAGCCCGATATTGTGCCGCATTAGGGATACCGCGAATGTACCAACCTAAGACTTTCCTTATTTCTACAAAAGGTTTATCAACCTCACTTTCAGCAGCCAAACGAGCGTGCTGCAACATCACATTTAAAATCTCACTCTGGGTGGGCTGCCAATATTGGCCAGTAGTTAAATAATCTTTGATTTGTTTAATTAACCAGGGTTTGCCAAATGTCCCTCGGGCTACAGCGATGCCATCACAGCCAGTATAGTCTAAAGTGTATTTAGCCGCTTCGGGTGTATGGCCATGACCAGAGGCACACACTAAAAATGGTACTAATTGTTTAGCTTCTTTAATACAATCTAAATCAGCGGCCCCTTCATAAGGTTTTTCAAATGGTCGACCATGAATGGTGATATTACTCAATGGTAAATCGGAAATCTTTTTGCAAAAATCGCGTACATGAACTGATTTATAACTGACTCTAGTTTTAACAGATACGGGCATGTCTTGACCCACAGCGTCTATTACAGCCTCTATGATGGCGCGACATTTATCCAAATCACTTAGTAGAGTGCAACCACCTCCGTTCTTGGCTACTTTCGGCGCCGGGCAACCAAAGTTTATATCAACACCATCAAAACCTAATTGTTTTATTTTTATAGCTGCCTCATGAAATAAGTCTGGGTCAGCGCCAAACAACTGAGCTATAATCGGTCTCTCATTATCCTGATAAACCAATAGTTGGTCAGACTTTTCTGCACCATAATGCATGGCATCAATGGACACAAATTCAGGAAAAAGAATATCAGAGGCGAATTGTTTAACCATTAACCGGTAAGCTAAATTGGTTATGCCACTCATCGGTGCTAACCACACCACTGGTTTCGGTAAATCCAACCACGGATTCTTCATGTTTTTTTTATCAAGGGAAATACCCGTGCACCAGTTTTAGTATCCTCAACGACAAACCCATGTTGAGCAATTTTATCACGTAACTCATCGGATACTTTCCACTCTTTCGCTTCACGAGCCGTTTCTCGAGCCATAACCAATTCCATAATTTCTGCCGGAATACTGATCGGTGATTGATTAAGATGTAAGCCTAAAACTATATCCATTTCTAACATGGTGGCATGTTTGATACTGGGATCCATATTTGATCGCACCATAGTCCAAACTATAGCCAATACTTGTGGCATGTTTAGATCATCATTGATGGCTTGGGTGAATTTTTCAATGGTGACAGTATCCACTTCAGTTGGTTCCGGCCAAGTTAACATTTGGTGTCGTAATTTTTCCAGCGCTTGTTGCGCGCCGGTTAAAGCCTCAAAAGTAAAATTTAGTTTCTGGCGATAATGGGCAGTGAAACAGAAATAGCGGTAGGCGAGTGGGTCAAAACCTTTATCTTTGAGTAATTGTAAAGTTAAGAAATTCCCCTGGGATTTTCCCATGCGCTCATCATTAGTGAGCAAAAATTCGCCGTGTAACCAATAATTAACAGTTTGATGCCCAGCCGCGGCTTCGTTTTGGGCGATCTCATTGGTGTGATGGACAGGGATATGATCAATCCCACCGCAGTGAATATCAAAATGATCGCCTAAGTATTTTAAACTCATGGCTGAACACTCAATGTGCCACCCCGGAAAGCCTACTCCCCAGGGAGAATTCCATTCCATCAGGCGTTTACTATTTTTTGGACTGAGCTTCCATAAAGCAAAATCAGTGGGGTGTTTCTTTTCACCCATGGTCACTCGGTTGCCAGCCGCTAAACCTTTAATATCTAGTCTGGCTAACTTGCCGTAATCAGATAACTTACTGGTATCAAAATAAATACCGTCTTTGGTTTGGTAAGTAAAACCTTTAGCTTGTAAGGCTACTATTAAATTTACTTGTTCTTCAATATGGTCAGTGGCGCGACAAATTATCTTGGGTTCTAACAAATTAAGATCTTTACTATCTTGGAAAAAGGCTTCGGTATAAAATTTGGCAATATCCCAGACGGATTTTTTCTCCCGGGCAGCGCCCACTTCCAGTTTATCTTCACCGGCATCAGCATCATCGGTTAAATGTCCAACATCTGTAATATTCATGACATGATTCACTTCATAACCGTTATACTGCAAGACTCTTCTTAAAATATCTTCAAATATATAAGTGCGTAAATTACCAATATGGGCATAATTATAAACGGTTGGCCCACAAGTATATAAACCCACGCGGTTATGATCTAGGGGAGTGAAAGTATCTAGTTGGTGAGTAAGAGTATTATAGAGTTTCATGATTACAGTAATTTCTTTCTTTTAATATAGAGTAAAGTTAAGCCGATTCCTAAACCGGTGAGGGCAGTAAAAATGTAGAAATCTTCCGGTTGTCCGGCAAAGGGAATATCGACAGCATTCATGCCAAATAATCCGGCGATCACACCGGCGGGTAACATGAGTGCCGAAAAAACTGTGAGAGTTTTAATCACCTCATTAATGCGATAAGAAATCAACGATTGGTTGGTTTCATGTAGTGCCTCAATCGATTCTTTATATGATTCTAACTGGTTCCAGATTTCTTGGGTGTAATCGAGTAAGTCATCGAAGTAATCAATATATTTTTTATCTAATTCAACGCTGCGTAAGTGCATTAGAATTTGCCGGTGGGGTTGTACAATGCGTCTAATATCAATAATATTTTGCCGGGTAACTAAAATTTCTTGCAATAAACTTTGTTGGCCAGTTGAAAAAATCCGGCGTTCAATTTGATCAATTTCAGCATCGATATTATCTAATAGGGGATAACAATATTGAAACAAGCGTTGTAATATCTTGTACAATAAAAACTGCGGTGATGCCACCATATACTGATTGCGGGATTCTTCTGAAGCAGTACAGACTTGAAACAAATCAACAAATGGTGGAATGTCACCGCGGTGTACCGTGACGACATAATCTTTGCCTAAGAAAAAATCTATCTCACCAGATCGAATCGTATTGGTTTTACGATCAAGTAACGGAAACAACAATACCAAAAAAATATAATCAGAGTATTTATCTATTTTTGAGCGATGAGTAATAGCTAGGATATCTTCGTAATCCAACACATGAAACGGAAACTCGTTTTTCAAGAATTGCAGTGACGTCTTGGTTGGTTGTTCTAAGTCTATCCAGCGCAACCCATTATGCGTCAGCGTTTCTGGATGTAGCATGAGGGCACTCTAGCAAACGGTTTTATTGCTGTAAAGTCGAATTTGTGTTATAGTAATGGAATGTCTCACGAGCCAGCCGAAATAAAATTACCCGATCATCTTGCTCCCACAGTTAAGCCGGTTGAGGTACAAAAACCAGCGGAAGTAAAATCTACTACTGAGCAGGCCTTTGAGCAGTATAAACAAGTGAATGAGGAGAAACCAGATGAATCTCCATATGTTATCAAGCAAGCCAGACAAAAAAAAGACGAAATAATGACTGACGATACCGGTAAAAGTCAGTTGCAAGATAAATATGAAGAAGTAATGGCTGATGGGTTAGGGGATGTTTATCATACGATGACACCGGCTCAACAAGAGAAATTTCGTAAACGAGGCGAGGAGATCGCCAAAGTCATTGAAGAATTAACCGTACATTTGAAATTAACCGCGCGCAAAGTGATTGAACTCATTCGGGCGTGGTTGAAAATGATTCCTGGTATCAATCGTTATTTTTTAGAGCAAGAGGCTAAACTAAAAACCGATGAGATTATGAAACTAGGGCAAGCCGAAATGTTGCGGCGCAAACATCAATAAATTATGGTGGATTATATACAACAGTATCCAACCATCGCCTTCATGCTCTATGTCGGATTGACTGGAGTTAGTATAGTGGTACTAATTTTTCAAATCAGAAATTTTACGCGTCGTTCTGTGCATCGAGCTGATAGTATGAAACGCGCTATCTTAATGTTGCGCGTACCGAAGGAAGATTTGAAAGAAAAACAATCGGGTGATAATCCGTCTTATCGCAAACAATCAGAAGAAGCCCGCATTAGTATTGCCGAAGCGTTTTATGGTGCCATTCACCAAGTGCCGCATGAATCCAAGTGGACGGAATTTTGGTTTGGTGGTGATGATCATTTTAGTTTTGAGATTGTGGCGGATAAGGATCAATTAATCACTTATTACGCGGTTGTACCACACCGGTTTAAAACATATTTTGAACAACAGTTTCAGGCGCAATACGATGATGCCGTGATTGATGAGGTGGAAGATTATAATGTGTTTGAACCCAATGGAGTGGTAGTGGCAGCACGGCTGAGCTTGAAGAAGAGTCAGGAATTTCCGATTTTGATTTATAACAAGTTGGAAGTTGACCCGATGAATGCTTTAACGAATGTCATGTCTAAATTTGAAAAGCATGAAGGCGCCGCCGTTCAATTCATCATTCGGCCGAACCACTCGCGTTGGGCCAGAATTCCAGCCCGCATTGCCGCTGTGATGCACCAGGGTAAGAAATATGAGCAAGCCCGCGCCGAAGTAGCCGGTTTTATTTTTTATCGTTTGTGGATAGATTTAAAGTACATGTTTTTTAAGAGTCGAGCCAAACGTGAACAGGGCATAGATATTAGAACAGAGCGAGAATATCGTTTATCACCTATGGAAGAAGAAGTGGTGAAAGGCTTTGAGGAAAAAGCCGGTAATCCTGGCTTTGATGTTAATATTCGAGTAGTGGTATCGGCTTCCACCAAGGAGATTGCTGAATATAAAACCCACACTATTTTAGGTGCCTTTTCACAATACTCTGGCACGTTGTATGCGAACGAATTTAAAAATTCCAAACCGAGTGTTAATAAAAAAGAGCTTGAGCATTTTATTTATCGCACGTTTGATCAAAAGAAATCGTTTATTTTAAACACCAAGGAAATTTGCACGCTGTATCACATGCCGTTACCCACCACTGAAACGCCAAATATTCGCTGGCTGTTATCCAAAAAAGCCGCGCCGCCATTTAACATGCCCAAAGAAGGGGTGAAGTTAGGCTTTGTGGAATATCGTGGTGTCACCACTGATGTGCGCATAAAGCGGCCGGATCGGCAACGGCATATGTATGTGATTGGGCAAACTGGTTCTGGTAAATCGGTGATGTTATCGCAATTAGCCATTCAGGATGTAGAAAATGGTGAAGGCGTGTGTATTATTGATCCGCATGGTGATTTAGTCCAAGATGTGCTCGAGCACATTCCGAAAGAACGGGCTGATGATGTAGTGATTTTTTCACCCGGGGATATTGAGCGGCCAGTTGGTTTGAATATGTTGGAATATGATACTGACGAACAGAAAGATTTTGCTGTACAGGAAATGGTGGCGATTTTTTATAAATTGTTTGGCCAAGAAATGATTGGCCCGATGTTTGAACATTACATGCGTAATGCTATGTTGGCGATGATGGATGATAAAGAGGCCGGGTCGAGTTTGATCGAAATTCCGCGCATGTTTACCGATGCTAAATTCCGCAAAGAAAAATTGAAGCATGTCAAAAATTTGATTGTAAAAAATTTCTGGGAACAAGAGTATGAACAATCTCAAGCCGGACAACAAGCCGCCGATATGTTGTCTTACGTTATTTCCAAGATTGGTCGGTTCTTAACCAACGACATGATGCGTAATATTGTCGGTCAAACCAAATCCGGTTTTAATGTGCGTGATATCATGGATAATCAGAAAATATTATTGGTGAATTTATCTAAGGGTGCGATTGGTGAAGTGAACAGCAGTTTGTTAGGTTTGATTATGGTGTCCAAAATTCAAATGGCGGCCATGGGGCGCGCCAACATGCCCAAAGAACAGCGCAAAGATTTTTATTGCTACATTGATGAGTTTCAAAATTATTGTACCGACTCAATTGCGATTATTTTATCTGAGGCTAGAAAATATCGCTTAGATATGATACTGGCTCACCAGTATATTTCGCAGTTGGTGAAAGATAATGACACCCAAATTCGAGATGCGGTGTTTGGCAACGTTGGTACCAAAGTCGCTTTCCGGATTGGTGTGGAAGATGCTGAAATGATCGCTAAAGAGTTTGCTCCCGTGTTTGATGAAAACGATGTGATCAATGTGGAAAAATATACCGCTAATATTAAATTGTTGATCGATAACACCGTCTGTCGGCCATTCAACATGAAAACCATCATGCCGCCACCCGGCAATATTGAGTTGGCTAACCAGTTAAAACAGTTATCCCGCTTGAAGTTTGGCCGGGATCGCGCTATTGTGGAGGCCGAAGTTATTGAACGCGGCAAATTAGATCAATTAGGCGGCGGTTCAGACTTAACTAGTCCCGATTCATTTTTTTAAAAAATAAACAATAATAAAATAAAAACCCAATATTTATGGATACTCCCAGCCTACATGAAGTGCGTCAAGCCCTAGCCAATGCTACCTCTCAATTGCACTACGCCCAACAATTATTAGATAATATCGACAGTAGTGAGTTAGATCGTGTGAGTATGACCGGTGTAACCACTGAGCCGTCTTTTGTTGGTAATAATCAGGTGATTGAAGGTGTGTTTAATGGGCAAAATATGGTTGGCGCCGATGGTAAAGTGTATACCGTGCCATCTAATTATGCGTCTAAATCCAAGCTGGTTGAGGGCGATATCCTGAAATTAACCATTAAATCGGATGGTACTTTTATCTATAAACAAATTGGACCAGTCGAACGAAAACGCATGGTGGGCGCTTTAGTCCGGGATGATAGTACTGGCGAGCTCAGCGTTTTAGTCGGGAAGCGTTCGTACCGAGTGATTTTAGCCGCGGTGACTTACTATAAAGGTCAGCCCGGTGATGAAGTAGTGATATTGACCCCGGAAGATGGTGAGAGCCAATGGGCCGCTGTGGAAAACCTCATTCATCGTGATTCTGACGAAGAACTTTTACCCCTAGGCGATGCCGCTGAATTGCCCAGTGGGGGGTAAATCGTCTAAGACAACTACTTGACCCCCCAGTTTTTTTTGCCTATAGTAACACCCCTATGTCCATCGCCCTCTATCGAAAATACCGCCCGCAAGATTTCTCGGCTGTGATCGCTCAAGATCATATTAAGACTACTTTGCAAAATCAAATTAAACACCAGCAAATTGCGCATGCTTACTTGTTTGCTGGGCCACGGGGGGTGGGTAAAACTACCTTAGCTCGAATCTTTGCTAAAACTATCAACCAGGTGACAGATAATACGGCCACGTATATTGATATTATCGAAATCGATGCGGCTAGCCATACTGGGGTAGATAACGTGCGCGAGAATATTATTCAAAATGCTTATGTGGCACCAAGCCAGTTACCCTATAAGGTTTTCATCATCGATGAAGTGCACATGTTATCCGGCTCAGCGTTTAATGCCTTATTAAAAATCTTAGAAGAACCACCGGCTAATGTGGTGTTTATTTTAGCCACTACCGAGGTACATAAATTACCGGCCACAGTAGTATCGCGCTGCCAACGGTTTGATTTTCATGCCATCAAGTTGCTGGATATTATCAAACGGTTAGAGTGGATTTGTACTCAAGAACACGTGCAAGTTGACCAAGCGGTGTTGGAGCGCATTGCGCGTAAAGGTCAGGGAGCAGTGCGCGATGCGGAAAGTTTATTAGGCCAAGTGTTAGCGATTGGGGGTGATAAAATCACCGTTGAGCAAGCGGATATTGTCTTGCCCCGTGTGGATATGGCCATTGCGGTTGAGTTGTTTACCCATTTAACTCAACGCCAAGCTCAAGCTTTTACTAATTCAGTACAAACCGCCGTGCAAGCCGGTACACAAATGAAAGAATTATGGCAGTTGTTACTAGAATTATTCCGGCGCGGTTTGTTATTTAGTGTGGATCAGCAATTAACCCACCTCGAAGATTTAGATGTGCATAGTGGCACTCATGAACAGTTATTAGCCACACTGTCTTTACTCACCACGGCCGATTATGTGCATTTATTAAATCTGTTTATGTCTGCCGGTGATCTGTATCGCAGTAGCCCAATAACACAATTGATGATTGAAGTACCTGGTTTAACTTGGTGTACCAGTAGTGTGGTTGTAACTCAACCGAAACAAACAATTATACAAAAGAAAATCGCTCCAATCACTAATTCGGTTGTTAACAAGACACCAGTAATTTCAACTAGTGTTGAGACAACCGTTGATACAGTTTTATTACATAAAGTAAAAGAACACTGGGCCGAAGTGATTAGTAAAACCAAAGTAGTCAATCATGCCCTGGCGATTGCTTTATCAATGGCTCATGTCGCCAATGCCTATGCACCAAACCGCGTGCAGTTAGGTTTTCGCTATGATTTTCATAAAGATCAAGTCTGCAAAGTAGATTACATCACCGCCATTAGAAAAATATTATCCCAATTATTAAATCAAGACATGCAACTAGAATGTGTAGTGGGGGAGCAGTACGATATCGATGCCTCAGTACTAAACACTTTACCATCAGATAATATTGCTCAGGTTAATCCAGTTGAAATGGATAATGTGTGGGATCTAGCCCTGCAATCGGTGGGTGGTCAGAGCGGTAAATAAGCTGGCAGGCTTAGATTTTTTTTGTTATCATTGAAAGTGATAACAATGTCAATAAAGAATACAATTTATATTTTTTTTAGTGTTAGCATGTTTTTTGTGGCCGGTAATATCTGTACTGCTGAAACTAGCACCATAAAAATTGGCGATTATGCACCAGATGAAATAATTATCAAATTCAAATCTGGTAAGATTGACTTAAATAACAGTCATCAACTGAGTAGCTTTAGTAACGGAAATAAATTGACTAGTCAGGAAACGTTAAAATTTGCCAATGCTGTAGTTTTTAAGATTAAGAATGAAACTGTATTGGAAGCCATAACCAGGTTAAAAGATGATCCGAATATAGAGTCTATACAGCCTAATTTTCGTTATCGTAATTTGGCCATTGAGACGAACGATCCTTACAAGGATTATCTCTGGGGTTTAGATAATACTGGCCAAACTATAAACACTGTGTCTGGTCTACCAGACGCTGATATTGATGCGCCGGAAGCCTGGTCTATCAATGAAGGTACAAATCTAGATGTAATTGTGGCGGTAATTGATATGGGTGTGGGGTATAATCATCCAGATCTTGCTAATCACATGTGGGATGGTACATCTTGCAAAGATGAAAATGGTAACTATCTTGGTGGTTGTGCACATGGTTATGATTATGGCAACAATGACAAATATCCGTTACCCAATGATGATTCACACGGAACACATGTGGCCGGAACAATTGCTGCACTAAAAAACAATGGTTATGGAATTATGGGTGTTGCACCGAATGCGCAAATAATGGCGTTGCAGGCGACACAGCCGGATGGTTATTTCTACGATACAGAAATTATGAAATCGATTAATTTTTCTAAAGAAAATAATGCCAGCGTCATTAATGCCAGTTTTGGCGGTGGATCTTTCGCTTGTTTTTTTGTTTACGATGAATTAACTTACGAAGCGATTGATAATTTCCCTGGATTGTTTATTGCCGCAGCGGGCAATGATACTGCTGAGCATGATGGCTCAAATTATGTAGTAGTGCCAGCTGATTATGGACATCCAAGTGATTGCTGGGCAGGATTGGACAATGTAATTAGTGTGGCGGCAACTGATTCGAACGATGAGTTAGCTTTATTTTCCGATTATGGAGAAAATTTTGTCGATGTAGCGGCACCAGGAGTTGATGTGTATAGTAGTGTGGCTGAAAACTACTCTTTTTATGAAACTTTCAACACTATTACAACTGGTAATTTACCCAGTAATTGGACCATAATTAATGGTAATTGGGCTGCCGGATCGGTGGCAACATTTAATGCGGCATCTTCCTGGGGCCAGGTGCTGTACCCAGATCTCACAGGTGTGGCTACAACCGGATATTATTATGCAGCAAATAGTGATAGTTATATTTTGTCGCCACTCTATGATTTAAGCGGTGCTAGTACTGAGGCAACTTTTAATTTTCGGGCTCGCTGCGATACACAATATGTTGATATCCCGGTGGATTATATGACACTAGAATTTAGTGCTGATGGTGTCACTTTTACACCAGTCAGTGTATCTTACTATGGGGCAGAAAAATTTGATGAATATATTTTGGATAATATAGAAATGGATTCGGATGCTACCAATGATACATACCATTATTTTGATGATATTTCCTTAGATGGTTATTTGACGAGTAATTTTCAGTTTCGTTTTCATTGGGTAACAGATGGTAACGATAACACATACCGTGGTTGTATAGTAGATAACATTTCTGTAAATTATATGGGGGATGGCAGTAATAACAGCTATGATTATTACAGTGGTACTTCCATGGCAGCACCGCAGGTCGCTGGCTTAGCGGCTTTATTGATGGGGTATCGACCGATGTTAACATCTAACCAAGTAAAAACAGTATTGTTAGCCACTGGTGATACATTAGATTCATTAGTTGGCAAAACAGTTAGCGGAAAAAGAATTAATGCCTACAATGCACTGTTGCAATCCAATTTACCAGAATCTCCAACGATTAACAGTGTATTATCTCCAACTAAAGTAGGTACACAAACGCTCTCTGGTACCAAAGAAGCTAACACTGCCATTTCATTAAATGATGTCGAAATAGTTCCGCAGGATGATAAAACTGTGTGGAATTTTGTTGTTACCTTAAGTGAAGGGGATAATAATTTAATTATTCAAGCGCAGACTGCCAGTGGGCTAACAAGTATTGCAGTAGAGACAAAAATAACTTTAGATACTACACAACCAATCATTCACACTAGCGTCACAAGTGGTTATTATCGGCATCAAAAAAGACTAGTTTTGACCTGTAATGAAGCTTGTACACTATATTATACTCTAGATAATACCAAGCCCACTAGGCATAAAAGGCTATATGTACATTCATTTATCGTTAAGCGGACAAAGACAATAAAAGTAGTGGCTCTCGATCAAGTAAACAATAAATCAGACATAAGAAAAATAAAATTGCATATCCATTATGAAGATCAAAATATTTTTCCAGGTGGGGCTGGGGCGGTAGGGGTCGAACCTACGATGATGGATTCAGAGTCCATTGCCTTACCACTTGGCTACGCCCCACTAGCGCCGCTAAATATAACTTTTCTTAAGCCTGTTGGCAAGAGAGTACCGCAATAGTTGCTTACTCAATTTATAAGTAGTATCCTATCTAGTGGAGGGCATAAATATGCTCGTTTAGCATTAAACACAAAAAGTTATGAAAAAATGGTTATTGAGTTTTGGGCTAGGAACAGTTATGTTACTAGCTGGCTCATTTGTTTCGGCACAAGAAAATTCATTACGCCAAAGTTTGGCCTTTGAAGGGGGTTATCCGGAAAATGTGGTCGTGGGTTCAAGTGTGACAGCCGGAACGAATGATATGTTGTATGCCGGTTTAAATTCACCGAATGGTATTTTTTGGTCAGATGATTTTGCTGACACCTGGCATGCGCCCAGTGCTGGCTCTGATTTTGGCACCATTAGTGATGTACAAACTTCCACCACACCCGGTACCGCTTTTATGGTTGGAGGCATCAATCTTTATCGTACCCAAGATAATGGTACTACTTGGCAAGAATTATCCGCTGTTCAAAATGTGTCTCAGTTTATCGCCACTGGAACTGGCGGAGTTTTAGTGGTGCCAACGCGTGATAATCAAGTATATATCAGTAGTGACGATGGCGATAATTTTACTGCCTTAGATTTATCTGTCACTGATGTTACTGTCAGTGCCGATGGTACTATTTTGGCACTTGTGACTGTGACTGGTGATACTACCGCACTTTATACCATTACTTTATCTGGGGCGGTAAACACTGGTGTGAGTGGGACTTGGCGTTATGTCGCTGCTCACCCAACAGATCCTAACTTTATTGTACTATCCAGTTCATCTGGAGTTAGTTATAGCTCCACCGGTGCCGCCGGAGTGTTTACGGCTATGACTAACCCAGAGGGTATTAGTAATGCGCAAAAGGCGGTGATTAGAGCATCAGGGAGAATTTATTTAGGTAATGATTACAGTGATGATAACGGCACTACATGGACAAATGCCAGTATTAGAAATTGGGTGACTTTTGATGATGTCAATGGTTATGTTTATACTCAATCTGATCGTGGAGTCGGGCGTTCAAGTGATGCGGGTGTTTCATATACAGACAAAATTACCGGCATGACCGGTGTGACCGTGAACGATTTAGCCCAGGATGATAGTAAAGAAGTGGTTTGGTTGGCCGCTCAAGGTGGTTTTGCCAAATCGACCAATTTTGCTTCTAGTCTAGCCGCCGGTTCTGACCCAACCTGGGAGTTTCCAATCAATCAAAATGAGACAGTTAATACAGGCGATGCCGTTTGGGTTGACCCAAACCAATCTGACGTCGTGTTAGCCGGAGCCAGTGGTGTGATATTTCGCACGGCTGACGGTGGTACTACTTGGACAGAAGGTGATACCGGTATTGATACCACTAACGGATCAATCTTTGTTGATATTGTTGAATATGACGGCACTAGTAGTGTGTTATATGCCAGTTATCAGTATACCGAAGGTGGTAGTAATAATGATGAAATTGGTGGTGGTGTTATTCAAAGCACCGATGGGGGAATTACCTGGACAGATTTAGATATGCCGAATGTTCCAGCTGGCCCGATGGTGGTTGATTCAGATGGTCAATTAATAGTTGGTGTTGGAGTTGAGCAAACCAGTGCCGAAGCAAGTCGTGGCTTATATCTATTTAATGGTCTAGCTTGGTCACAACTTTATTCTCAGAGTGCTTTAATAACAGCCTTAGCTTACAGTAGCGATACAAATACAATTTTCGCTGTGTCATCCGGCGCCGATATCGAGGGGGAGGTATATAAATCGACTGATGCTGGTAATTGGGGACAATGGGACATTGTTGGAACCAATGATATTCCAAGTGATTTCTGGGGACAAAATGTTGTTGTCAACGCTCATAACTCTGATCAGATTTTTGTTAGTACCGCACGCCCATCCGGCACCGGTTACATTTATTCCTGTACCATCAGTACAGATGTGTGTGAGATTTATTACACAGGGTTAAAAGATGAAACCTTTAACACAATGTTGTTTGATGGTTTAGTTACTGGGTCTAATACCGGTATCTATTCCTACCAAAGTAAGGCTAATTTACGTCTGACAAAACGAACCAAACAGCGTCAGCTAGTGATACGCTTAACTGATAAATCGACCAATCAGTCGTTAAATAACCGCACCGTTAAAATCTATCGCAAAGCCAAGACAGCCGGTACATTTAAACTGATTGATAGTATGAAAATCAAAAATGGTAAAGCGCAATATTCTGTTCATGCCAAGGGTGGTATTTTCCAAGCCCGCTGGCGTGCCACCAAGGCTGATGCAAACGTTTACACGGCTAGAACGCTATCTAACAACAAGAAGTTCACCCGATTGCCGTAATTGATAGAATCCTCTATCATGGGTCGGTATGCAGGATTATAATCTAGACTATTTAAAGCAATTAGAAGCCGAAAGTATCTATATTTTCCGGGAAGCAGCCGCCGAACTGGCTAATCCAGTAATGCTGTATTCGATTGGGAAGGATTCCTCAGTGTTGTTACGCTTGGCGGAAAAGGCGTTTTATCCGGCGAAGATACCGTTTCCCTTGTTACATATCAACACTGGGTATAAGTTTCATGAGATGATTGAGTTTCGCGATTACTACACAAAAAAGATTGGCGCCAAACTAATTGTGCATAAAAATACCGAACCAGCCGCTTTAGCCATGTCTCCCGATGACGCCCATACAGATAAATACATTTACTACAAAAAAACCAAACCGTTGTTGGAGGCAATTAAACAGCATGCCTTCACTGGTGCCTTTGGTGGAGCCCGCCGGGAAGAAGAAAAAGCCCGCGCCAAAGAAAGAATCTTTTCGTTGCGTAATAAAGAAAATGTTTGGGATCCAAAAAATCAACGGCCAGAATTGTGGCATACTTACAACACCAGATTAAATGAAGGTGAAACGGTGCGTATTTTTCCACTATCGAATTGGACCGAATTAGACATTTGGTATTACATCAAACAAGAAAAAATTGAAGTGGTGCCGCTGTATTTTGCCCAGAAACGAAAAGTGATTAAACGACACGGTGTCTGGTTACGCTTAGATGAGTTTGTTCAACCCAAAGCCGGGGAGGCAGTTAAAGATATTTGGTGTCGGTATCGTACCTTAGGCTGTTCACCATCAACTGGGGCAGTTGAGTCTACTGCCACTACGCTGGATGAAATCATTGCCGAAGTGTTAGCTGCCAAAGCCTCAGAACGTCAAACCAGAGCGATTGATCATGGGTCTGAATCTGCCATGGAGCAAAAAAAGAAAGAAGGTTACTTTTAATATGGCACTAGAACTAGTTAGAATTACAACCGCGGGCAGTGTCGATGATGGTAAATCCACCTTGATTGGTCGGTTACTATTTGATTGTAACGCCATTTTTCAAGATCAACTGGATGCTATTAAGAAAGCCAGTCAAACCTCCGGTCAAGAGATAGATTTATCTTTAATCACTGACGGTTTATCGGCTGAGCGTGAACAAAAAATTACGATCGATGTCGCTTACCGTTATTTCACCACGCAGAAAAGACGTTTTATTATTGCTGACGTGCCTGGCCATGAGCAGTATACCCGCAACATGGTGACCGGTGCCTCTACCGCTGATATTGCTATCATTTTAGTAGATGCTCGGCATGGGTTGCTCACCCAAACTAAGCGACATTTGTTTGTGGCTAGTTTGTTATCTATCCCGCATATTTTAGTAGTAGTCAACAAAATTGATGATGTTGAGTATAGTCAGGAAATATTTGAGGCTATAAAAAAAGATGTTATTCAATGCGCCACTCGGTTACACATTGAAGATCTTCAGATTATGCCGATCTCAGCGTTACGGGGTGATATGGTAGTGAATCGAGGCAATAACATGAACTGGTATCAAGGGGCCACCTTGTATGATTATCTCGAGAACGTGCAAATTGTGAGCGATCGCAACTTAATTGATTTTAGATTTCCCGTGCAATACGTTATTCGGCCTAATCAAAATTTTCGTGGTTATGCCGGTAGAGTTGAAGGTGGCATTGTGCGCGTGGGGGATAAGGTGAGTATTTTACCATCGGGTAAAGCCTCCAAAATTAAGTCAGTCATCTATGATGATAAAAACCAAACCGAGGCTTTCTCTGGGCAATCTGTTGTTTTAACTCTAACTGATGAACGGGACATTTCCCGCGGTGACATGATTGTGCGCGAACAAAACGTGCCGGAAGTGGCTAATAAATTTGAAGCTACTATGTGTTGGTTTTCTGAAGAGCCCATGCAACCCAAAAGAAGCTATATTATTAAACATACCACCAGAACCACCAGAGGCCAGATTGATACGCTGCGGTATCGTTTAAACATTGATAGCTATCATCGTGAACCAGCTAAGGCGTTACAGTTTAACGAAATCGGTCGGGTGTATATCACTACTAGTCAACCGTTAATGTTTGATCCGTATTATAAAAACCGCAATACCGGTGCTTTTATTATTATTGATGAGCTCACTAATGCCACCGTTGGTGCCGGAGTAATTATCGCACCTGTTAAAGGTGTTAAAGTAGCCGTTACTAAATCAACTGTGCAAGTGAAAAAAGCCGGTCTTATTTCCGGTTCACCAAAATTCCTGAAACATGCTGCTCAACAATTAAAAAAATTAGGTGTGTCTTACGAAATTGTGTCAGCTAAAGATATTAAACATGCTCCTGTATTAGTGAAATTATTACTGAAACATAAAGTGTTCGTGTTAACTACCGTAGCATCTGTTAGGGGAGCCATTAAACTTGATAGCAAAACAGTTTTAGTGGAAACACTAAAAAAGAATAAATATCTCATCTAAACAAACACCCGGCTCAAGCCGGGTGTTTGTTTAGATACTATTTCTCGTTTTTCGAAATATCATCATCAGAATCCAGTGGTGGATAAACATCAGATGATGTTTTTTTTGCTTCTTGTAAGGCTAGAGTTAGTGCTTTAGCAGCCTCAAATGCCTTACGATGTTCTGCCAACTTTCTTGCTTTTTTAGTATCATAATCCCCAACATGTTCTTCAACTATTGGATCAACGGCCAATGGTTGTGGGCGAAATACTGGTTTGGGCTCCATGAATGTTAGTTTTTATTATATCCCAATAACTCAGGATGTTTTAACACAAATTGTGTGATCTCACCACTAGTTACTTCTTCTACTTGAGACTTGGCCAAGGCATTATTTAGTGCTTCCACTCCAGTTGCAGCGCCAGCCATAGCTAGTACTAAACTGGCAACTTTTAATCTTTTATCAGCCATGTTGCGAATTTGTTCCATTAATCCGACAGATTTTTCTGGACCAACAGCTTTAGCGGCCTCTGTCTGTAAGACTTCCATATCTATTTCTTCAACTTCTTCATCAAGACCCAACATATCCGCTATGGCTTTTTCTTCTAAATACCATTGGTCGGATTGTTCTCTTATTTCATCTTGGGTCATGTTGTTTGGAGTGATTACACCAGGTTCAAACATTGATCTAACTTTACTTACATCAACATCGGCCGGTGTAGAATCATCACTTGTAAACATAGCAGCAACTTTTTTGTCAGTTTCTTCACCTTCAGTTTCTTCGCCTTCGTTTGCTTGTGGTATTGGCACCCTATCCGTTGGAGTCTCATCATCTTCTACCAAATAATCCTTAACATCTAATTCTGTGGAGGCTTCTTCTGCCTCACTTAATTTAACTGTTGGTAGTTCTGATTCATCTACTGGTGGTCTATTTTCAGTCGTCTGAATTGCCGCCTCTTCTCGATTAATTGGTTGAGTAGTTGCAGACTCAGGATCTTCCTGTCTTTGTGGTTTAAAAATTTCCATTCTTGCAACCATATATGTATAGTTTATTTATTATATTAAATGTTATTAGAGTTGTTCATTTCATGTTTTGTTGCTTTAATGAAAGCTAGTAACATGATACGAGAGTAAATTTATCACATTTTTATGAATTTGTCAACTGGTCAAGACTTTGGAGAAAATTATATCATCAAACAAAATTTATTAACTTCACCACATCGCGGGCATGAGGTTTATTTGGTTGAAGACAAAACTACTAAAGAATTATTAGTGGCTAAGTGTGCTACCAGTAAAGAGGCTAATCAGGCTTTGTTATCGGAACAAAAAATCTTACAGGATTTATCCGGTATTCCGGGTATTCCACAATCGGTGGCTTATCACAATCAGGTGCATTTTGTTAAGTATATAGATACACAGTTTCAACTCGGACAATACGTGCGCGTGGATCGTCCGGTTGATGAGCAAATAAAGCTGTTACCGTGGGTGGAGAGGTGGTTTAAACAATGTGTGGAGATATTAAAAATGACTCACAATAAAAACATCATGCATGGTGATATGAAACCACAAAACATTGTGGTGGATAAAGATAATAAAGTGTGGTTAGTCGATTGGGATCATGCGCGGCGCTTACCGGAAACAACTCCGCAGTTACCGGTGGAGGGAACACCACAGTATATGTCACCCGAACATGTGGCGGGTAAAACTTTAGATGAGTGGGCGGATTGGTATGCGTTAGGCATGAGTTTTTTTTCAATCTGTTATGGTTCCAGATTAACGCCACGGTATAGCGCCGGTGATTTTAAACAGCGAGTCAGTAAGGATATTGTCGCGGCAATCGCGGCCGGGGAGGGTGTGAAATATAATTTATTACCAAAACCACGTTCGCCATTAGAAACTGACTTGCAATCTCAGTGGCGGAAAATGACTGAATACGATAAGACTAAACGAACTGTCTAAGTAAAGTGTGTAGAGCCGTTGGGTTAGGTACTCTTTGTTTGGCTTTAGTTGCACCGGCGCCAACTCTGATAGTTATGGCATTGTCTGGTAAAACACTAAACATGTCTTCATCGGTGGTATCATCGCCGGCGGCCAAAATATCTTTTTCCGGGTAGCGTTGTAACCAATACAGCGTGGCGCGACCTTTATTAACACTGTCTGGGACAAGTTCAATTAAACTGTGTCCAATAATAATGCGTAGATGATAACGTGTTAAATATGGAGTTAAACTAGTAACTAGTTGCTGCATACGATTTTGTCTAATATCAGGTGATACTTTTTTATTATGCCACACAAACCCATACGGTTTTTCCTCAAAGAGAGAATCACTCGTGCAAGCAACGATAGCCTGAAAACATTGGCGCACCGGATCTTTCCAATCTAACTTGATTTGCTGTGTTAAATTCCAAGGTTGGTCAGGGTCTTTTCGCCAAATCCCATGTTCGGCCGAAAGAGCACAACGTAAACCGTGAAATTTTTCATCAAGCACATCATGGGCGCGTCCACTAATAATGACGACAATATTTTTTGGATTATTAGTTAGTGCGGTAATCAACTGACGAACTCCAGCATGTTCAATTTCGTCATCTAATAATGTATGGTCATAATCTAATAAAAATAACATAGCTATAGACTAGCAAACTTAGGTATTGTACGCTACTGATATGGATCAAGCTTACCAAATAGCTCTAAATACATTGCGCGCCTGTTGTACACCAATTGGGTTTAAAGCCTCTGGCAAAATTGATGGGTATAGTGAAATCTGGGCGCGGGATAGTTTAATGGCTGCCTTAGCGGCCCAAGTATCCGGTGATACAGATTTATTAAATACCGCAAAAGCATCTATCAAAACACTCCAACATTTTCAGACGTCATTGGGCATGTTGCCAAACAATGTTGATGCCACCGCCAAACAGGCTGATTACCAAGCCACCATCGATGGAACGCTCTGGTTTGTTATTGTAGTCCATGCATTGCACTTAGAAGAATACTATCCAGCAGCAGAACAAGCTCTACAGTGGTTGTCGAATCAAGATGTGGATCAATCTGGTGTGTTATCCATACAGGAGGCCGGAGATTGGCAAGATTTATTTCCCACACACGGTAAAGTGTTATATGACAATGTTTTGTATTATTATGCTTTAAAAATAGCTGGTGACCAAACTCAGGCTAACCTTGTGCAGGAGAGCATGCAAAAATATTTTTGGACGTATGAACTTAGCTCAGTTGATACGAGTAAATTAGTTAATCCAGTTAGTTTAGAATACGCCCAGATATTTCAGCAGGAAAATGCTCAATTGGTTCATAAGTATCCGTATTTGCTGGCTTGGCGTGGGTTTCATGAAGCCGGTACTTGGTTTGATACCTTAGGTAATATGTTAGCTGTTTTATTTGATCTCACTGATACCAAGCAAACCCAGGCTATCTTTAACTATGCCGAGCAGCATGATATTTTTTTACCGTATCCGGCTAAAGCGATTTATCCAACCATTCAACCCGGGGAAACTTATTGGCGTGAGTACTTTCGTAAGCGGGATTTGAATTTGCCAAATCATTATCACAATGGTGGCAGTTGGCCGTTTATTGGTGGTTGGTCGGTGTTGACTTTATTAAAAGACAAACAAAAAAATAAAGCTGAAACACTATTAAACAAGTTGGCCGAAATAATTATACAAACCGATTGTAATGAGTGGTTAGATGGTATGACTGGTCAACCGCTTGGTCGCGCCCAGCAGGTTTGGTCGGCGGCTTTATATATTTTAGCTTATCGCGCGGTTCGAGATAAAGTGACTTTATTTTAGAAATATATTTAATAAAGGCTTGTAAACATTCATTTTTTCTGTTATAATTCAGCCGTGGATTTACGTGCCTTTCGAACTACTTTAGCGCAACACCCGTTAGCTTACATGAGTGCCGAGTTTGCTTTGGATGATCGTTTACCGATTTATTCCGGGGGTTTAGGTGTGTTGGCTGGTGATATTGTGCGCCAGGCCAATGATTTGAATTTACCGTTTGTGGCGGTTGGTTTGCTCTATAAGGCGGGGTATTTTAAGCAATCAATAACTTTAGCTGGCGAACAAAAAGAGTATTATCCAATTTTAGAATCATCGGATGCGCCGATTGAATTGGTGGTTAATACCGAAGGGGAGCGCATTTTGGTGCGTGTGCCGATTCAAGATCGGGAGGTCACTATTCAAATTTGGGAATACTGTCAGGGAGATGTGTCGGTGTATTTATTAGATACCGATGTGCCGGAAAATTCTCCCACTGATCGTCTGATTACGCAACGCCTATATGATACGCGCACTGATGTTCGGTTTTTACAAGAAATTATTTTAGGCATTGGTGGTGTGCGCGCTTTGATGGAGTTGCATATTCATCCCTCGATTTATCATCTCAATGAAAGTCATTCAGCTTTGGCTATTTTGGAAATTGCTCATCACTATATGGACGAGTATGGTATGTCATTTGATCAAGCCTATGAGTATGGTCGACAAAAAATTGTGTTTACTAATCATACCTTAGTGGCGGCGGGTAATGAATGTTTTCCAGCGACAGTTGTAACAGAGCAGTTATCTGCCTATACCAAACATATCAGTTTAGCCATGGATGATGTTTTAAAAAAAGGTCAGTTAGCAGCCGATCCAACCCAATTTAGTTTAACGGTTTTGGCTCTTAACATGGCTAGCCGCATTAATGCTGTTAGTAAACTGCACAGTGTCCGAGCTAAATTGATTTGGCCAGACAAAGACATGATCGCCATTACTAATGGTGTAAATCTGCCACATTGGGTTAACCCTGATCTTAAAGCCCAGGCACCACAGTTTGATAGTACGGCGATAAATGCTTTGCCACCGCACGAGCTTTGGCAATTACATCTGATGGCTAAGAAGAGGTTGGTGGATGAAGTTAAATTTCAAACTGGTCATGTTTTAAACCCGGACGCTTTAATTATGACCTGGGCGCGGCGCTTTGCTGATTACAAACAACCGGAGTTACTTTTTTCTGATATCGAAAAATTGCGCGCCATTGTTAATAATGCCGATAAACCAGTGCAGCTAATTATGGCCGGTAAAGCTCACCCGGGGGACGTCATTGGTCATTCTCACATTCACAATATAATAAAAATAATTAAAGACCAGAAGTTAAGTGCTAACATTGTTTTTATACAGAACTACACAATTTCATTAGCCAGTGTTTTGGTATCGGGTGTCGATCTATGGATTAATACGCCCCGCCGTGGTGAAGAGGCAAGTGGTACCAGTGGTATGAAGGCGGGAGCGAATGGTGTCTTGCAATGCTCGGTCAGTGATGGCTGGGTTGATGAAGTTGATCTGGAGGGAATTGGTTGGATATTACCTGAGGCGCAAACGGCTCTAGCGCTTTATAAAATGCTCGAAACTGATATCGTACCGCTGTACTACAACAGAAATGCTGACAAAATACCGGTGGAGTGGGTGAATCGGATGAAGTTAACCATCGGTTTAATCTGGGGTAATTTTTCTGCCGAACGGATGCTGTCTGAGTATATTGATATCATGTACCGGCCAGCCTTAGAAGCAGAAAGTATGGGAAAACACGAACATAATTGGAGACGCAATTATAGAACTAGACCAATTTAAATTATATGCGCATCGCGATTTACGCCACCAATGAATATCCTTATCCCGTACCGGCTGGATATATTCATGGAGTTGTAACTGTGGCTGGCGCTTTAGCTGATGGCCTAACTGAAATGGGGCATACTGTGGAATTTTTTTGTTCAGAAGATTCTACCACCAAGGCTAATAAAAGATCATTAGGATATAACTCATATATAAATTTACCGATGTCAGTGCCCAGTGGTAAGGCGCGCTATCAGACAAAATCCTATTACGCCCAACGCATGGCTCGAGATATGGCGCTCTATCTGCGCGATCATCCGGTGGATGTTATTCACTTACATAATGTGCGCGATGCTTTACCCTTCATGCAGTTTTTACCGGATACTCCAAAAATTGTGACGGTGCATGATAGTTTATTTATCACGCAATATAATTTTTTTCTGAGTTTGTATAAAAACTCACCGAACACATACTTTGTTAGTATCTCAAAACGGCAACAAATGGGTATGCCGGAATTATCTTTTTATGACAATGTCTATAATGGCACCGATACTAATTTATTCAAATTTAATCCATTTCCAACTAATCAGGTCTTGTTCAGTGGCAGATTTATACCGGAAAAAGGAGTAGACATTGCTTTGCAAGCGGCGCAACAAGCGCATCGACCAATTCATGTGATCGGTTTTTTTGATCCGCGCGTGGAATTGGCGAAAGAATTTAAACAATCAGTGACCGTTTTGTTACATCAACCATACGTTAAGTACACCAAGAAAGCTGATTATGCCTCATTGGCCAAATATTATGGTCAAGCGCAAGCGCTATTGTTTCCGATTCAGTGGGAAGAAGCCTTTGGCCTAGTCATGATCGAAGCGATGTCGTGTGGTACGCCGGTGATTGCTTTTAAGCGGGGTTCAGTACCGGAAATTATCAAAGATGGTAAAACTGGTTTCATTGTTAGCACCATTCCTGAAATGGTGCGCGCCATTAAAAAAGTTTCTACTATCAGCCGCCGTGAGTGTCGTGAACATGTGGTTAATAAATTTTCGTACAATTCAATGATTCAGAAATATCAATCGGTTTATGAAGCAGTTTTACAGAATAATCTAAAAAAATAATTTATGCGCATTGGTTTTTATTCGTCTAATGAATATCCCACCCCATTAGCTGCAGGGACTATTCACGGGGCGATTGCTATAGCTGACACTTTGGTTAGTGGGTTAGTGGCGCGTGGTCACCACGTTGATTATTTTTGTACTAAAGAATCACACACACTAGCCCATAAACAGTCATTAGGTTATAGAGCTTTTGTTAACTTGCCAGTTAATAAACAAGTAGCTGATGTATTTATTCGTAGTAAGCACACGGTGCTGTATTCACAGCGGATGATGCAGGATATTTACAAGTACATTCAAACCCATCCAGTAGATGTCATGCACTTTCATATTGTGCAGGAAGTAATACCATTATTAGCCTTAATGCCGGGAGTTCCAAAGATTATTACTGTGCATGAGAATTTATTTCGCACGGCCAGTGCCGCCGCCGCCTTCAATAATTATTTTTTACAACTTTTTCAAAATCAACCAGGCAATTATTTTGTTAGTATCTCAAAACGTCAGCAAGCTGCCGTACCGAAAAATATTTTTTTTGCTAAGGTTCATAATGGCATTGACACACAGGTATTCAAATTTAATCCGTCACCAAAAGACTACTTGTTTTATAGTGGGCGGTTTATTCCAGAAAAAGGCGTTGCTGTGGCTTTGCAAGCGGCCAAGTTAGCCCATTATCCGATGAAAGTAGCCGGTCTGTTTGATCCACGTCAACCGGTACCACATGATTTTAAAACCACTGTGACAAAATTATTACACAGTCAGGATGTGCAACATTATGGCAAGATTAACCAAACCCAGCTTGTCAAACTATATGGTGAGGCTAAGGCTTTACTGGTACCAATTAAATGGGAAGAACCATTTGGTTTAGTCATAGTCGAAGCTATGGCCTGTGGTACACCTGTGATTGCGTTTAAAAATGGCGCGGCTCCAGAGTTGATTCGTGATGGTAAAACTGGTTTCATTGTGCGTACCCTGCCGGAAATGGTGCGCGCGATTAAAAAGATTCCAACTATTAACCGTCAGGCTTGTCGTGACCATGTGGAAAAAAACTTTTCCGTGCCGACCATGACAAAAAATTATGAGGTTGTGTATGAGGCAGCGTTAAAAGATTTTAGAAAACGGTCATGAAACCAACCCGCGTCTTATTTGCGGCGGCGGAAATGGCGCCATTGGCTAAAGCCGGTGGTTTAGGCGATGTGATTGGGGGATTACCATTGGAACTACAAAAGCAGGTTGATCGTTTAGTAATTGCCTTACCATTTTACGAAGAAATTCCTCGACCGGCTTTACATAGTCTTGAGCGTATCACGACTTTAACAGTTAAAGTTGGTCAGCAGTCTTATAGTGTAGTTGTGTGGAAAGCGCGCTATAAAACCATGAGTCTTTTGTTATTTCAACAACCTGATTTTCTTAGTCAGGGAAAAATCTATGATGGTTTTTCGGTATTAAATCCACTTACCGGTTTAGTATCGAGCAAGGATGCTGTTGGGCAGGCACTACGGTATGTTTTTTTTAGTTATGCGGTATATGCCTTCATTTGTCAACGGCCAAAAGATTTTAATATTATACATGCACACGATTATCACATGGCTCCTTTGGTAGCTTTGTTACACAATGATCTTAATTTATCTCATCTCAAAACCATTTATACCATTCATAATCTTGGTTATGCCGGTTCATTACTAAAACCAATTTGGGAACAATTTACCCCCTCCCTATATAGATTATTTGATTTCACAGAGGCATTACGTCCGAAGGGTCCGCGCATGTCCTGGCTTGGAATTAAGTCAGCTGATTATATTACTACGGTCAGCCCACAATATGCTAAAGAAATTATTACACCGGAATATGGCAATGATTTCGAATTATTATTACAACAACGTCAATCTGATCTTTATTCTGTGTTAAATGGAATTGATACTAAGTTTTTTGACCCCACAGTAGATCCAGCTGTGCAGGTTAATTTTTCCTGGCGCACTATCAAACAACGGGAAAGAAATAAAATATTTTTACAACGCCAATGTGGTTTACCGATAAATAACAAGATTCCAGTTATCGGCATTGTTACTCGCCTCGATACACCCAAAGGCATGAATCTTATAACTCATTCCCTCACAGAATTGTCTCGTTTGCCGGTACAATATGTGATTTGTGGTAACGGTATTAAACGCTATACTACTGTGTTGCGAGCCGTAGCCAAACTTCGTCCTGAGCAATGGCATTTTCATAATAAATTTGATACCACTTTTAGCCAATATGTTTATGCCGGCAGTGATATTTTTTTAATGCCGTCACGCCATGAACCATGCGGCTTAGCGCAATTAATTGCGATGCGTTACGGTGCCGTGCCAGTAGTACGTGCCACTGGTGGTTTAAAAGACACTGTGCACGAGGGCTATAATGGGTTCGTCTTTACAAAGTATTCCAGTGCGGCCATGTTAACTACACTAAAACGAGCCATTAAAGTGTATCAACGTGAACCAGACATATGGCAACAATTAGTACTGCATGGTATGAAAGGGGATTACAGTTGGAAAAAATCCGCATTAGCTTATGCTAAACTCTATCGTAGTTTACTAAAATAATTAAATTATGTTATCCTAACCATAATTCTTAATTCTTAATTCTTAATTAATTCATATGGCATTAAATCTCAATAATCTAAACTTAGGTAACATGGCTGGAAACGTGGCCGGCAACATGGGTCGTCGCCCATACACGGTGCGAAAATCTGGTGGCATTGTAGGCAGTTTTATTGCCGCCTTATTGGGGATTGGTTTTGTTTTAATTGGTTCACCATTGGCCTTGTGGTACGCCGAGTCACAACACAAAGCGCAGGATTTTGCCACCGCCGCGCAGGTGCAATCTAATGATGTCCAACCTGGTTATGTCGCCGTTTCTGGTACGGCTACTGTGACGGACGGTTTAACTTGTCCAAACACCACTGCCGCCACTGATTGTATTTATTTAAATACGCAAACCCAACGCTTCGATAGTAAACAGGAGCGAAAATGTGGTAGTTTAAGCAGTAATGAGCGAGTGATTCAGAATTTACCGGATGAGTGTGATTCTGATGGTAAAAATTGTCAGTCGTGTTACCAAATTGAGCGCACTGATTGGAATACAATCGATACCAAGACCGCTTATCAACCATTCACGGTTGGATCTTATAGTATCCAACCATCATCTGATGTAAATTTTATTGGGACACAGGATTATACCACTACCACCAATGCCACTCCGGCGATTGGGGATCAACGTAATATCTATAAATATTATGAGGCCAGTAATGTAAAATTGGTGGCCGGTACCTCAGCTAATGGCAAAATTTCTACAGCGGCGGATAATAAGCCTTATGTTATCTCGAATGTTGATTATGCCGGTACTTTATCGGAAATAAAATCTCAAGATACTAGTACAAAATGGGGCTTACGTATTTTGTCATTTATCTTAATGGTGGTTGGTATGTCGATGATCGTTAGTCCGTTAACGGCTTTAACCAATGTTTTCCGATTTATCCCATTCATTGGTGGACGTATTGATCGTGGTTTTGATGCGATAATCGGTTTTGTGGCAGGATTGTTCGGTGCTGTGATGTGGGTTGTGCTATGGGGGGTTGTTTTACTGATAAAAAACATTTGGATCGCCTTAATTGCCGTAGTTGTATTAGTTGTAGTTATTGTTTTAGTAGCCAGAATGTTTGGAAAGAAACGCGCTACAACATCGGGAGCAACCACAACGCCAACGGGATCGTCACAAGGCTAGTGAGTGTACTCAATACAATCGCATTAGAAATAGTCGATTTATCAATTGGATAGATTTCAGCAAACGCAAACGCGGTAACGGCTACTGGCATACACACTTGAATAAAGGTAGTGTTTAACCATTGGCTATTTGGTAGTAGCCAAATGATTATACCAACAACTAACGGTACAATAATCATTTTAGCAAAAGTTAAACGAGCCGCTATTTTTAAAGTTGATTTTTTTGGATGGTTATAAGCCATAAAAGCACCCAGGGCTAACATGGCAATTGGGGAGGCGGTGGCGGCAACCATGCCACTAAGTTTAATTATGGCGTCTGGTAATACAAACTGACAGGCACTCACCAGAAAACCGACAATCGTCAGCCATAATAATGGATTTGTGAGTAAGTGTTTTATTTTGACATGGCTCATTAAACCTAAACCCAAGGTTGAAGTCATAACAACCATAGCAGCCACAATCACCGTGCCTTCAGCCGCGGCCGAAGTGCCCAGCGCCATTTGCAGTATGGGTATACCAACATAGCCGGCATTGGAAAAGTAAATGCCAATACTATAAGTGTTGCGCTGTTTGCCTCCAATAAAATGTGCCAACAACATTAAGGCCGCCCCTAAAATAATTTGAATCAAAAAAATTAAGCTATATTGTTGCCATTGAATAGTGGCAAAGGCCAAACTATTAAATACTAAAGCTGGCAAACCAATGTAATAACCATAATTATTAAACACTCCAATCCACGTTGGTGAGATGAGTTTAAAACGACCTAAAATGTAGCCAAGTAAGATTAATCCGGCGATTGGTAGCATGATGGTTAACATGGTGAAAGTCTATCATATATGATACAGTATCGTCATTATGATTGCAGTTGTTACCGGTGCGGCCAAGGGAATTGGTCGAGCTATCGCTTTAGATCTCGCGGCGCAAGGGGCTACTGTTGTGGTGCATTATAGGCATAGTGCCGAAGCCGCCAAACAAGTGTTACATCAGGTTCAAATTCATGCTCCAGCCTCACGGATGATGCAAGCCGATTTGCGCCATAATGATGAAGTGACCAGATTATTTCAGGCGATTCACCACACCTATGGGCGTTTAGATGTTCTAATCAACACAATTGGTTCTTTTGGGGTATATCATCCCATTAGTCAGGTAACACTGGAAGAATTTGATGACGTTATTTCGAGTAATGTGCGCGCAACATTGGCGTGTATGCAAGCCGCCATACCATTATTGCGCACCAGTGGGGGAGGAAGGATTATTAATTTTGGTTGTGTCACCGCTGAACAAACCTTAGCGCGAAAATATACCGTGCCGTATTACATTGCCAAAGCCGGTGTGATTACTTTAACCAAATCATACGCGTCGTTATTAGCTCATGAAAATATTACAGTGAATTGTATGTCTCCGGGTATCGTGGAAAACAGTTTGGTAACGCAAGCCTTACCAATGCAACATCCAGCCAAGTTTGAGGACATTACAACTGCTGTGCGTTGGTTAATTTCACCTGAGGCAAAATATGTGTCCGGTGCTAATCTAGAAATAGCCGGTGGGTGGTCACCTAATTTATAATATGTATATTTTAGAATGTGATCCATCACAACTCAATCATGTTATCCTAACTTATCGTCAGGCTGATAAACTTATCCGACAAAAAGTTTTAGAACAATCCAAAGCCGATCATTTATTAGCTGAGATCAGTCAATTTCTCGGGGCAGACCCAATTGAGGCTTTAGTGCTAGTAAATCAGGCTCAATCTTTTACTTTAATTAGAGTATTAGCCACCATTTTCAATGCGTTAGCTTATAGTAAGAATTTGCAATTATTTGATGGCCAAACACCAGTCAAACAACTTCAACCAACTTACAGTCAACCCGCTTTATGAATAAAGAGCGACGCGTTAAATTGTTGCATTATATTATTGCCAGCCGGTGGGTACTGCACGCTTTGTTTGCCATTTTGGGCTTAATTCAGCAAATTGCCGGCGTGGTACATTTTAATCCAATCATATTTGTTCTGTTGCTTGTGAGTTATAGTTACAATGCGATTTTTTATTTCTATTTACGTCGACCCTTAAAGCAAATTACAAATCGTGGTTTACAGATTGTTTGTATTACGCAAATTATGCTCGATCAAATTCTCTATACGATTGTGCTGTACATGACAGGGGGTATAGAGAGTTACACCTTCTTGTTTTATTTTGTGACATTATTTATGGCCATAATATTATTTAATGAAATACAAATTATCGGCTTAATGTTGTTTACAGTGTTTCTCTATATCGGCCTGTTAATCTTGGAACATAGTACCGTTTTGCCACACCTGACACCGTATAATTATGATCCGGGTTTTTTTGGAAATATCACTGCGACGGTAAATAATGGTTCAACCGTGGTATTTACTTTAATTTGTATTTCATTTTTTTCAGCTTTTATTAACAATTTAATCAAACAACGTGAGGCGGCCATTGAATCAGAACGCGATAAAGTGGTGTCGATTGTCAACAATTTAGTTGATGGCGTAATTTTATTAGATTATCGTGGTCGCGTAGTGTTAATGAATCCATATGCGCAACGTTTGTTACATATCCACACCAATCAATACGTCAACAAAATATTTTTACCTAATCAATTTCCACCAGCGTTGCATGATTTAGTAAAATTTATTCGGGGTGCCACCAAAGGCTCGGTGTATGAAAGTACGGAGATGATTATTCAAGAAGGGGATGAACATGTCATTGTGCAAGCCACAGCTTTGCAAGTGTCAGATTCTGATGGGAGTAATATTGGCGCCTTGGTAATTTTGCGTAATATCACCAAGGAGAAAGATCTGGATCAAATGAAGTCAGATTTTATTTCAGTGGCGGCTCATCAGTTGCGCACGCCGTTATCAACTTTGAAATGGTTATTTAAACTATTATTAGATGGTGATGGCGGGCCCATGACCGATAAACAACAGGATCTAATTGCGAAAGGGTATCAACGTAATGAAGAGGTGATTGAGATAGTGAACAATTTATTAGATGTGTCCGAAATTGAAGGGGGGCGTTTACCGTTAACATTTGTGGATACTTCGTTGCTTGATGTGTTGCAGGAAATAGTGACAGCCACGCGGGTACACGCTGAGCGCTTACAGGTAATGATTGAGTTTACGCCGCCGTCATCTATTCCATTACTAAAACTCGATCGGCAAAAGATTAAAATGGCTTTTCAAAATTTATTAGATAACGCTGTAAAATATTCTTCCGCTACTCAGGTAGTAACGATCACCATGGAGTTACAACGTGAAGAAGTGGTGGTGCGCGTGATTGATCATGGCATTGGGATGTCCGAAATCACCCGGGATAAATTATATACCAAGTTTTTCCGCGGGCGTGAAGCGGTTATTAAAGATCCATCCGGTTCCGGGTTAGGCCTTTATATTGTTAAAAGTATTATTGAAAAACACGGCGGCACCATTGAGTTAATCTCAGCCATTGGCCGTGGTTCGACATTTACGGTGAAACTGCCAATTACGTAAACCGAACCAACACCCCACAAAACACGAAACAACGCAGCGGACGAATAATATTCGTCCGCTGCGTTGTTTCGTGTCACCCGCGGTGTTTTGGGTATAAAAGGGTTTACATTGGAAACGTAGTGGTATATAATGGTAAAAAGTTAAACAAAGTGGTAGAAAGTGGGGATAACTTTGGGGATAACTAAGCCATTAAGTGTATAAGTCAAAGTGTAAGCTATGTTTATCGGTGAATACCAACACAATATTGATGATAAAGCCCGCTTGGCTCTCCCGGTTAAGTTTCGGGAAGATTTTGCACATGGAGCTGTCATCACTCGCGGCATTGACCGCTGTTTGTTCGTTTATTCAGCTGATGAATGGAAGAAACTCGCCGATAAGTTAGCGACTTTGCCACTAGCCCAAGCTAATAATCGTGCCTTTGCTCGTTTAATGTTAGCCGGAGCGATGGATTGTTCTTTAGATAAGCAGGGGAGAGTGGTTGTTCCGGAATATCTCCGACAATATGCCGGTATCAATAAAGCTGTAGTGGTGGCTGGTTTGTATAACCGTTTAGAAGTGTGGGATGAAGCCACTTGGAAGACTTATAAAGCCGCAACTGAAAAGGAAAGTACCAGTATTGCGGAGGCCCTTTCACAATTAGGTGTTTGAGGATCGACACTGCCGAGTGGAAATTGGCTCGGCGCTGTGGAACCTTAAAAATTGTTATGCCTACCGCACATATACCAGTCCTAGCTGAGGAGGTAATCAGGCTCCTGAACCCACAGGTGTGTGACATCATGATTGATGGCACACTCGGTGGGGGAGGTCACGCGGCTGCACTGCTGGAACGAATTCAACCCAGTGGTCAGTTGTATGGCTTCGATCAGGATCCAGCAGCTATTACCCTGGTGCAGGAGCGGTTTAGAAAACAATTTGGTTCTAGTCAGTTCATTCCAATTACGGCCAATGCCAAAACCATCGCCACAGCCTGTGCTACTTGGAGTATTACGGGTCAGGTAAACGGTGTGTTATTTGATCTTGGTTATTCATCCGATCAGTTCCAACGCGGACGAGGTTTTTCCTTCCGGGCGCTGTCTGATCCATTCGATTTACGGATGGATCCCACCTTGCCTACCACCGCGGCGGATCTGCTCAATACTGATACGTCTGCGATGCTCGTCCAGATGTTTCGGCGCTATGGTGAGTTATCAAACCCACACCGGCTGGTTCGGACGATTATTTCCAGGCGTCTGGATCGCCCGATCATTACCGTCGCTGACGTGTTGGCATGTGTGCAGCAGGCTTTTCATAGCCAGTCGAGTGATCTCCTGGCAAAAATATGGCAAGCCTGTCGCATTGCCGTGAATGATGAGTTAGAGACATTGCAAAGTATGTTAACTGCCGCGTTTACTGTCTTGTCTCCTGGTGGAAGGATGGCCGTCATAACCTTCCATTCACTAGAAGACAGGATAGTAAAACAGCAATTTATTAATTGGAGTAGTACCAAATGTGTGTGTCCACCCGAGCTCCCAGTATGCACCTGTCACCCACAGCCGGTAGCTACGCTCTTAACCAAACATCCACTGGTGCCCAGTGATACAGAAATTAGAACCAATCCACGTTCCCGTAGCGCTAAATTACGGGTTATCCAAAAAATATAAAATGCTATGACAAAAATAACTCGCCTCACTAACAGTAAATTGAGCCAACAAAAACAGGTGGTGGCTTTACCGTTGTGGCAAAACACAATTGTCATTAATCTTATTATGATTGGTTTACTCTTAATTGGTGGAGCGGCTTATTTAGTGATTGTTAATTCTACGGCGGCTGAATCTTTTACTGTGTCCGCGTTGAATCATGATATTAATCAAACCAAAGCCAATAATCAAAAGATGGAATTAGAAATTTCTGAAGTGTTAGCTTTGCCTCATGTGAGCGATATGAGTGAACGGTACCATCTAGTGGCAGCTGGTTCAGTGCATTATTTGGATGATACGTCAGCGGTCGCCTTCTCACAATAAACATCCGCGCGGCAGTCGGTATGACCGGCTCGATTATCTGCGCTTGGTTTTTGTTATGTTAGGTGGCGTGATTGCTTTACGGTTATTTATCGTGCAAGTAGTGCAACATGGTTACTATGAAGCCTTAGCGGTGGATAATCATGAGTTATTTGAAGAACTATTTCCCGAACGAGGCAGTATTTTAGTGCATGATCGCTATAGTCAAACTGGCAACGTCCCAATTGCCACCAATAAAGTATTATATGAAGTACATGCCGAACCAATTCACGTCACAGATGCTGCAGTCACGGCCGCTGACTTATCGCCATTGTTATCAATTGATAAAGCCGACATCGAAGCCAAATTAACCAAACCGAATGATCCTGATGAAATCTTAAAACGACGCGTCCCTGAAGAAGTGATGACCGCCATTAAAGAAAAAAATTTACCGGGTATTACTTTTCGGGAAGAGCAGTGGCGCTATTATTCAGAAGGTCCAGCGCTGGCGCATGTCACTGGTTACTTTGGTTATTCCGATGTTGATCGGGTTGGTCAATATGGCTTAGAGGGTTACTTTAATAAAGAATTGGCTGGTCAGGCCGGTTATGTGTCTGGCGAAAAAGATGCTTTGGGTAGATTTTTAACGATTGGTAATAATTTAATTCAGCGGGCAGTTGATGGTGATGATATTGTTTTAACGATTGATAAAAACATTCAATATAGTGCCTGTGATAAATTAGGCAAAGCCGTTGAACGTTTAGAGGCAAAAAAGGGAACATTGATTATTATGCAGCCCAGTACTGGAGCAATTATTGCTATGTGTAATTACCCAACGTATGATCCAAATAATTATAATGAAGTTGAATCGGTTGATGTATTTTCTAATGCCGCTATCAGCGATGAATATGAACCGGGTTCAGCCTTTAAAACCTTCACCATGGCGGCGGGGTTAGATACCGGTAAGGTGACACCGACTACCACCTATAATGATACCAGCGAAGTAAAAGTGGCCGGGATGCCCATTAAAAATTCAGATGGTGCCGCCCATGGCGTGCAAACCATGACGGCCGTGTTAGAAAAATCATATAATCTTGGAACGATTTTTGTGACTCAACAAATTGGCAATGCGGCTTTAAATGATTATGTTAAAGCCTTTGGGTTTGGGGATAAAACTGGTATTACTTTAGCGAATGAACGGAGTGGAGATATTTCGTCTCTAGAAACCTTGAAAGATGTCTACGCTTATACCGGTTCGTTTGGCCATGGTATTATGGTGACGCCATTGCAGTTAGTAGCTGGCTACGGTGCGGTCGCTAATCATGGTATGTTGATGAAACCATATATCGTGGAGAATCGGATTCTAGCTAGTGGAGCGGAAATACCAACTACTCCAACTGAAGTAAGACAAGTTATCAGTGCTGATGCGGCCAGAACTTTAACCGCCATGTTGGTTAGTGTAATTGATAGTGGCACAGCTAAGCCAGCCGCTGTGCCAGGCTATTATTTAGCAGGCAAAACCGGTACGGCCTTAATCGTCAGCAACGGTGTTTATAGTACATATAAGCACAACGATACTATGATCGGATTTGGACCAATGTCTGATCCACAATTTGTGATGTTGATAGAAATGAATGAACCAAAGAGCCAATATGCCGAAGGGTCAGTTGTACCGGTGTGGGGAGAAATTGCCAAAGATGTGTTAAATTATATGCAAATACCACCTGATCGAAATTAATATGCACCCAATATTATTTTCACTCCTTAAGCACTTAGCCAAGCTGATTTTATGGAAACAACACCCCATAATTATAGCCGTGACTGGAAGTGTGGGAAAAACTTCTACCAAAGAAGCCATTTTGGCTGTTTTGAAGAAAAAATATTCAGTTCGTGCCACAGTGGAAAATTACAACAATGAGATTGGTGTGCCTTTAACTATTATTGGTGCCACTAGTGGTGGACGAAATCCATTACGCTGGCTTTGGGTGTGTATTAAAGCCATTGGTTATGGGTTGTTGCCGTTACCATATCCGCGCGTACTAATAATAGAAATGGGTGCTGATAAACCGGGTGATATTAAATATCTGACACAAATCGCACCAGCGCAGATTGGTATTGTTACGGCGATCAGTGATACTCCGGCTCATCTGCAAGCTTTCTCTGATGTTAAGGCGTTAGCCGCTGAGAAACTAGTGATGTTGAGGCATTTAACCAAGTCAGATATTGCTATTGTGAATTTGGATGATGAGTTCATTAGTGCAGCGCAAGCCTCATTGTCAGCTAAAACTATAACGATTTCAGCTACTCAACCGGCTGATGTTGCAGCTGTTGAAATAGATTACAGTAAAGATCCAATGAAGTTAGCTTATGATCCAAAGGTAGCCGGAACTAGATTCAAAGTAAAATATATAGGTAGTACTGTACCGGTTTTTATTCCCGGAGCGGTTGGTAAACCAACGGTGTATAGTGCCTTATTTGCCATTGCCTGTGGATTGCAATTAGGAATTAATTTGGTTGATATAGTATCAGCTTTGCAACATTATCATGGCCCGAATGGACGCTTAAGATTATTACCCGGTAAGCAACACAGTGTTATTTTAGATGATACTTATAATTCTTCACCGGCGGCGGCGCGAGAAGCACTACGCATTTTACATGAGTTAAAAACACCGGGGCGCAGAATTGCTGTTTTAGGAGTGATGGCTGAATTAGGTAATAGTGCCAAACGATCTCATGCGGCCATCGGAAAATATTTAGCCGGTTTAGAAATAGATTTACTGGTGACAATTGGCAATGAAGGCGATTGGATAGCGGAAGCCGCGACTGACAATGGGTTTAATCCGGACATGATTCACCATTATGCTAGTGCGCAAGCCGCGGCAGGTAATGTAGCGGCCTTATTACAACCAGATGATATTATTTTAGTCAAAGGTTCACAGGTGGCGCGGTTAGAAAAAGTTGTACGAGCCTGTTTGGAAGATGAGAGCATCGCCAGTGATGTATTAGTGCGGCAGTATGGGAAGTGGGCCAAGCTATAATCTACCGGCCTGCCGGAAAGTAGCACGGATAACTTATCGGGCGTTTCGATTTTTACCACGTTATATTGTAATAGGGATAACTGAAAAACAATTAGCCTGGCGCATGGGCCGATTATTAACCGAAGCTTACTCAGAGCAACGCGCTTTTCCGGTGATTGCGGCCTTTGGGTCTTCAGCGGCTGAGCCGCATCATAAACCAACCAGTCGTCGATTACAGTTGGGCGATATGGTTAAGGTTGATGCTGGTGGAGTATACCAACATATGCGGGGTGATGTGACGCGAACTTATTTTATGGGTGCACCCACCAGTTTATTTCGCACGCGTTTTTATGCAGTGCTACAAGCCCAACGGTTAGCTTTCAAAAAAATCAAACCGGGTGTGACTGGAAATGTAGTAGATCAGGTTGCGCGCCAATATTTACAAAGCCAGCACTTAGATAAATTATTCATTCATGGTTTGGGGCACGGTGTGGGTCGAGCCATACATCAACCGCCGTTTTTATCACCGAGTCGGCGGGGGAGAAGACTCTTACAAATAGGTGACGTAATCACTGATGAACCTGGCGTGTATGAACCTGGTTGGGGTGGGATCCGGTTGGAAGATATGGTGGAAGTAACCAAAGCCGGAGGTAAATGGTTAGGCGAACCGGTACGGGGGATTGATGAAATCATTATTTGATAATTAATTTGTATGACAATCACCCAATGTAGGGACATGCCATGGCATGTCCCTACATTGGGTGATATTAAAACGGTTCCGTCACCGGTTCGGTCACAATTGGTTCATCGGTGGTGGTGACTTCACGTTTACCTTTGCCTAACATAATTAACTGTTCGGCAATAATGTTGGTAAAATATTTCGTGATGCCATCCTTTCCTTCGTAAGAATGATGATCCAATCGGCCTTCCACGTAAATGCGGTCGCCTTTTTTTAGATACTGGTGAATTCGTTCACCTAGTTTATTCCAACCAATGATGGTGTGGAAATCGGTTTTTTCTTTTAACTCTTTAGTTTTACTATCTTTCCAGGCAAAACTAGTAGCCAGACTAGTGCGAGTAATACTGGCACCAGATGGTAAAGTTTTGTGTTCTGGTTCCATAGCTAAATTACCAATTAATGATACGCGATTCAAATCCATAAGACTAATGTTAGTTTAAGACAATATTAAGATAAGCTACTGTAGATGATGAAACGCGTTTGTACATCTGGCACATCTATTATCTCTATGGTAAATGAGTGTATGACATCTACCATAGAGATAGCAGACTGGTGTTATCCGAATTGGGGTAAAAAGTTTACCTTAGTCACTTAGAAAAAAGCGCCGCCTAAGTGTTCGGTTTCACCATAAATTGTATTACTACCACACAAGGGGATAATCGGAGTGGTAGCTAGAGGCGTGTTTTCCAGCACAACTTCAATAAATTGAGGCTGTGCCAGAAAAACGTCCCTATAAGAAAACTGAGGTGTCCAGAGATAAGCACAAGAGAAATTAATTCCTTATTTGTGTTATCTAGATTTTGGACGCCTCAGTTTTCCTACGGGCATATTAGCACACTGACAGATGGTGTCAATGGTGGATAAGTCTAGACATTAATTAAATTTCTACATTAATTTCTGATAATCATTATCCTTCTCGGCCGTATCTTTTAATAATTGTCTTAAATAGTCAGCTTTGTTCACATTTTTAAATTCAGTTAGCCAAGTTAGATAATGTGAAATGGCCGGAGTTAAGCGTAAAGTAAATTTTATATTGGGGGTTTGATCCAGTTGTACAGTATGATCGATACTATGTAGGAATTTACCGATCACTTCACTGATGGTAGTGGTAGTGTAACTACGTGCGACAACTGATTTCGGTACACTAGGTTTTTGTAAGTGTAGTAACATTTCACGGGGCTCGCGATTTTTTGGATATAAACATAACGTGGGACGTTGTAAAACAATCGCTTGAGCCAGAATATAATGCAATTCATCTGATGGGTAAGAAATTTCTAAAATAATCGCATCAACTCGTTCTAGAGCGTTCCAGGAGAAGCCAGTAATCACACTGGGTAAACCCGTTGTCCGTGACCAAATATTGACATTTTTGTGTTGCAACAAACTGACAATATTGGTGGGGGCGTTGTTTACCAGGTAAATGTTCATACAATACCACCTTCGCCGTTAATATTATGCTGCATATAATCCACTAGTTCTGGTGTGGTCGGAAAATGTTTGCAGCCCACCATCAGTTTACTCAGGGCAGTAACCGGAGTGACCGGCGGTAAGGCAAACACATTGTTTGGTAACTTCTGATGTCCTAAGCCGCCTAACAAGAAAACTGGAGTATCAGTTGGCATATTAAATTGGCTGGGTAGCGCCCGATCTTGATGGGCATACATCAAAATAGCACGATAGGTATTGGGTGTTGGGATGATAACCTCAGGTTGGCGTGGCACCATGTAAACATTAGTGTCAAACCCTAAGCGTAAAATGGGTGGTTGATCATTGCGTGGTCTAGCAGCCGTTGTTACTTCGATACCAAACCGGATCGAAGCTAAATCCAATTCATTGTAAGTGGTGAAATTTTCCCAAGCCCGCACTGCCTTCACAATGCGTGAACCATAGGTAATAGAAACATCGGAGGTGTTTTGCGTGGCTAACTGGACGGCGGTAACTAAACTAGTGCGCAAACTCATTTCGCGATACATCGATTGCTCAGTATTGGAGAAATGACCCGGAAAAGAGAAAAAGTCTTCTGATAAAGTGGCACCGGTAAAAACAATCGGTTTACCTAAATTACTAAATTGGAAGGCGGTTAAATTAGCGCTGTAGATAACATTATCAATACTATGAATAACCACAAAGCCATCGTAGTCATTATAATGATCGTAAATATATTGGGTAAGATCACTACTTAATGAATAGGGAACATCACCGCCGGTAATACTGGAAAACAGATGAATATCCACCGTGGCCACTAATTGTAATTCAAAATAATGTTGTAATTGTTCAACTATATTTTTGCCGGGTAGACCACCTGTGTAGATAGCTAAAACACGCATGTCATGTATCCTTAACTATTTTCAAAAATAATGCAAGTGTAGCGCCGTCGCTAAAAAAAGTTATACACAAGGTATTTTTTTATATAATTAACAATTAATTTGGATAATTTTGTGATTTTACTGATTTTTTGTATTTGCGCCGTCGCGGAAAAGCCCTTGTGTATAAAGTTTATTTCTCTAAAATGATCTCAGTCTTTCGCTGTGTGCATTGGTTGACCAAGACGCCCAAGCAATGCCCCATCGTGCTGCAAATATAACTCATGCCTCAAGCTATATTTGATCACGATGGGCAGCGAAAGCGCTAAATTGAAAATATTTATTAATAATGCTAGTATCACATGCACAATTCTATGACAAAAACACCCCATACAAATAAAGTAACTCTTGAGGGAGTTAAAACCAGCGTGGATAATATTCAAACCAGCGTGGATAATATTCAAACAACCCTCCAGGAGTTCATGACAGCAGTAACCAATATGTCCATTCAAAATGAACAAAGATTTATTGGTATTGATGATCATTTTGTAAATATTGATAAACATTTTGTTGATATCAATAAACGATTCATGGATATAGATAAGCGTTTTGCTGACATCGATAAACGTTTTGATACTATTGAGTCCAGCATGGCCACAAAAATTGATTTAGCTGAGTTTAAAACCCAGATGGTTACTAAGTCTTATTTGGATATTAGACTTAGTACCATGGAAGGTAATATCATCAACATTTTACGGAAGGAAGATAAGAAAACAGTGGCGGTGGTAAATTTACTCAAAGATAAAAAAGTGTTTTCACCCCAGGAAGCAAAAAATATTTTGAGTTTAGAACCATTCGCTGGGTAGCAATTTAGTTACAAAAATGATATACTAATATTTATGGAAGCAATATTTCTAGCTTTAATTCAACAGTTAAATAGTGCCGTATTCGTGCTTGTTCTTATTTTAATACTAACTTTTTGGCTAGCTTATAAAAGTGGTGGTTGGGTGAAGGCATATAAAGATTTTGAGGGAAAGAGTGACAAATTTGATGTAAAAATTGATGCAATAAATTCAAATATAGCAAAAATTCAGGCTACTTCAGATCTACTTTATCAAGCACACTTAAGTACCATTAAATCCCATAGCCCAATTAGTTTAACCACCAAAGGAGCAGAAATTGCTCAAGCCATATCGGCTGAAGTAAAAGTAAACAATCATTGGACGGATATTAAACAAGCAGTCGAAAGTAAGGCTCCCACGAATCCTTACGACATTCAAACAGTAGCACTAGATGTAGCTGGAAATAATTTTGATAAAATATTCACGCTTGACGAACAAAATGAGATAAAAACTCACGCTTTTTCTATTGGTATGAACATGCTTGAGATTTATCCAATTTTAGGTCTCATCATTAGAGATAGAATTTTTCAGGAACGAGGTATAGCCTTACATGAAGTAGACGACCACACCACAAAAAAATAACCCCTGCCTATCGGCAGGCGGGCATACGTTAAAACGTGGGGGGTAATGATAGACAATTGAGCCGTCGCCGGATACTTATTGCGCTAACTAACATTCTATGACCATATATACAAGTATATAGACTATTATTAACTCTAAATTTATGACTAGATCTAAACACATAACTATCTCTACTATAGTTGTTAGTTTATTAGTACTTACGTTGGTACTACCGTCTTTAACAAACGCTATGACCGTGGTGAATCTTACCCCTAATATTATTGGTGTTAGTGAATCTGTTTATAAAGAATTATTGAATAGTCATTGTTACACTGCAAACGAAAATGTACCCAGTGATGCTGTCACAACTCCGCTAGGTAGACTTTGTGATCCCATACTTAATATCTTAGAAGGAAAAGTTATTTTACGCGCACAACACTCTGGTAAAATGTATTGGATAAATACTGCCAACGGTTTACCGATAATCAATAGATATTTACCAGATGGGTTTTATAAAGTAAAAAACAGGTATTACTGGATAGCAGACGGTTTTAAACAAAAGTTGAGTTCAAAAAACATATATTCTGCTTTTTTGGAAGCAGCAGCTGTTGGTGATTTTCGTGTTACACCGGCATCTAATTTAGATATTCAGGCTTTAGCATGCCTAGATTTTGGAGAAGGGCCTACCTGTAGTAGTATTATTAGTGGTCATGAGGAGCTATATGAGGATTTACAACAACGATTAATAGGACGGGTTATTATGGCCGTCGAAAGCGATGGTGAGTTATATTTCATTCCAGATATTAATGAGATTGACGAGTTAACGTATATGTCTAATGATCAATTACTTGTTTATATTCAAAATCATTCCATTGCTGTTAATAGAAAAATCATACGTGGAATTCCTAAACCATTATAAATAATATTAGACAGAATAATAAATCAATAACTAATTAAATCATATAATCATTAAAACAAAATTGTGTGTCTAATAGGTTTTACTTCTTGATTTAGCACATACTCCTTCATACAATTTATAATGAATATGAAGGAGTACAGCTAGCTCAGGAATCTTCTTGACTAGAGTCGTTCCTTCACAATCCAGGAGTCTTCCAATGGAACGGTACATCCGCCTCCTCATGATCAGCCTCTTTGAGCCGTCGCTGAAAAATGTTATCCACACACATTTGTATTTTATTTTACCTAATGTTAGGCTAAAATTGAGCTTTTTAGTGTTAGCGCCGTCGTTAGTTACTTATTGCACTAACTAACATTCTATGACCATAGTACAGGTATATAGACTATATTTATTTAATTCTAAATTTATGATTCAAACTAAACTAGCTTTACTAATCACCTTCGCTGCCAGCACACTACTTTTAGTCGGTTCTAGTTGTACAACTACTCAAAAAACAAATACAAATACTATTAACGATAACGTGAATACTGAAGCTGTAACTAACACCAATGATAATGTTAGTAATGACAATACTAATGTAGAGCAGGTTAGTGGTATTGATACTAGTGATTGGCAAACTTATACCAATGATGAATATGGGTTTAGTTTTAAGTATCCAAAAGAGTGGGGCAGCGTGCAAGTTTCGATAGGTGATACTGTGCCATTTCTTTTGACAATTAATTTTAGAGATGAAAATAATTTTAAGCAAGACATAATTGGCAACCCTCGTTTGGTGATATCAAGTAATAGCTTAGAAACTATAAATGCGTCTGATGCAAACAGTTGGTTCGATTACACAAAAGTTGATTTTACAAAAACAAATGATCAGTTGGCGCAAGATCTACATAGAAATCTAACTAATACAATGACGGTCGAGAAAATAACTATCGGAACCAAACCTGCTCTTAAGGTTACTGAGGATATATCAGATTTTGATGGCAGTAAAATTAATACACTACATATATTGATACCAAATTATAATGATAAACAAAATAATTTAACAATCAGTGGAGATGTTTCTATAAGTGATGACCTCTTACAAGTAGCAGATTCATTAACATTTTAAACGACCTTATGACTTATAAATCACAGAAATTTACTAGAACAATGAAATTTTACTTCTTGATTTAGCACATACTCCTTCATACAATTTCTAACGAATATGAAGGAGTACAGCTAGCTCAGGAATATTCTTGACTAGAGTCGTTCCTTCACAATCCAGGAGTCTCTCAATGGAACGGTACATCCGTCTCCTCATGATTAGTATCTTAGAGCCGTCGCTAAAAAATGTTATCCACATGCGCCTGTTATTTATTTTATCTAATGTTAGGCTCAAATTGAGTTTTTTATAGTTAACGCCGTCGCTGAATACTCATTGCACTAAATAACATTCTATGACCATAGTACAAGTATATAGACTATTATTAACTCTAAATTTATGTTTAAAACTAAACTATCTTTACTAACCACTTTAGTTGCCTGCACACTACTTTTAGCTGGCTCTAGTTGTACAACTACTCAAAAAACAAATATAAATACCAATGCAGTTACGGTAAACACAAATACAACAAACGATAATACTAACGTAGTTGTTACGGACTCAAATGACAATATCAATGGTGTAGTAACCAATGAGAATACTAATACAGAACAGGTGAGTGAAGTGGATACAAGTGATTGGTTAACATACACGAATGATGAATATGGGTTTAGTTTTAAATATCCAGTGGGCATTAATGTAACTGTTCAAGAAACTGATCTGGTGTCAAAGATTTTACCAGGAAAAAAAGTATCTGTTGTTCAGGTAGCAAAGGAAGGGGAAATACTGCTTACAATTTTTCCCGAAAGAAACATTGACCATGGCGTTCCGGGGTTAGAACAAAAAATGGTCATAATAGGAGGAAAATCTGGAACTGAACTCTTTTCTGATATTAGTAGTGAGTATTGGGTTAATAATTATCCTTTAGTAGATGCACACTTTACAATATTATCAAATAACACTAAACAAGAAGATAAAAAACAAGTTGAATTGATTATATCTACTATTACATTTAATTTCTGATTTAACACCGGTCCATCTATTTCAACTAGATGGGCTCTGCTAGCTCAGGAATCTTCTTGACTAGAGTCGTTCCTTCACAATCCAGGAGTCTTCCAATGGAACGGTACATCCGCCTCCTCATGATCAGCCTCTTCGTGATGTTCGGGTTCGCCGATCTGGTCGCCTGCAGCTTCGGCGATTGTGATCCATCACTGCCGGGTGCTGAATGTGGTGACAATGTCAGTGCATCTGGTCGATCGGGTATTTCTCTCAAGGCCACTGGCTATACGGGTCCCGAGCTCAAGATGCCGATGCAGCCTGGCGATCTCATTCGGTGCAACGTGGAAGCTGGTGGTGTGGTTGCCGAGATTCTACATGGTGGCATCGATTCATGGCATACTGATGCCAACAATGGCTACTATGCCATCGACTTCTAAGATCGCTACAGTGGTGATCCTGCTGTGGCAGTCGCCGCTGGCACGATCATTGACATGGTAACGACTGGCTGCACTCAGGGCAAGGCGAGCGAAGGTCATTTTGCTTGCTACGTCAAGCTCGACCACAGTGACGGATATACCACTCTCTACTACCACCTCGCTGCGGATTCAATTCCGTCTTCGCTCTACATCGGCAAGACCGTGGCACAGGGCGAAATTCTCGGTGCGATTGGCACGACGGGAGATTCAACTGGTACCCATCTGCACTTCTCCATCAAGTACAACGGCAGCGGCTACAGCTACACCAGTGAGCTTGATGGAGTTGAAATGGAAGGTATCCAGTTTGTGGATTACGTTGCAGGCAACTACTACGAATCTACAAACGACGGATCTTCCTCAGCCACTACCTCCACTACTACCACCACTCACCTCATGACTGTCGAACCTAACAGCAGTGGCAAGTTCGACATCTACGGTTACGAGGTGACGGGTTCGGGTGAGGATACTGCACTGTCCGGTAACTACTTCTCCTACACCAACACTGGCTCTACTGCCACCATTCTGTCCTGGCTCTCCGGAGACATGAATAGCGATGGCTGGGATGACTTGGTGCAAGTGCGGATCAAGCCTGGTTACACCTACACCAATGTCTACCTGTCCAATGGGGAAGGAGAGCTCAACACTCAGACCCGCTGGAAGAAGACGTCCGGTGAAGCGGTCAAAGCGTTCTTGGATGATGTGGACGGAGATGGGCGCGCGGATCTGATTCTGGTCTTCGCCAACACCGACGGCACTCTGACTTGGAAGTACTTTCTCAACGACAGCGATAACGGTCGGTTCGGTGACGCGGTCACCTGGAGCACCAGCTTCGGAACCACCAGTAGTGTCGTCTTAGTTGGCGACTTCAACGGCAACGGTGAGGCGGAAGCCTTCGCTGGTTCGGGGAGCACTCTGACCTGGCAACGTCTGAGCAGTTCTGGCAGCGTGACCAACATCAGCACTGGTTGGGCATTGCCCACGGATGAGTTCGTTGTCGCCGACACTAATGGTGACGGTAGCGATGAGATCATTCGCATCGACGAACGTGACTCCAGTGTGGAAATTGAAGCTGGTCACTATAACAACAGCACGAGTACCTTCACCATCGCAGTGATGGGTACCGATGTCGGTGGTACGGATGGTGACTATACCATCTATCCTCTGGACTACCTCGACGCCTACGCCGATCTGATTCGTTCCAACGGTACAACTCTGTATCTGGCACGGAGCAATGCCGGCAACAGCTTCGAAGAGCAGGTGGATCAGTCTCAATTGATCACTGGTTTGAGTTCAACCTACGGCCGGCCTCATATTCTGTTCGGAAACTTCGGTGTTCGGACGAGTACAGAGGTTCGATCACTCAACGGCATGGCGATCGATCCAATGGATGAGGACGATACGACTAGTACGAGTGACACCACCGACGAGAGCGATACCTCCTGCGACATCGACGGTGACGGCCAGACGGCCACGGGCTGTGGTGGAAATGACTGCAACGACAGCAACACAGCCATCTACTATGGAGCACCAGAGATCTGTGGCAACGGAACGGATGATGACTGCGTTGGGGGCGATGTGCCCTGCGCCGAACTCTACTGTTCCGATGGCATGGACAATGATCTGGATGGGCTAGTGGACTGTGGAGACTCCGACTGTGCGTCGAGCAGCTCTTGCAGTACGCCCACTGCCAGCGACTACGACGGCGACGGTTACGATGATACTGTCGATTGTGGTTGGTGGAGTGCGTCCATCTATCCCGGTGCGCCTGAATTGGCCGACTGGGTCGACAACGATTGTGATGGAAGCACGGACGAGAGCTGTGACTACGGTTGCGGTGGCGCCTACTGGGATGGCTGCACCGACGACTACGAAAGTTACTACTCGACCGGTTCGCTAACCTATGTCTGCGGCTCCAGCGCGGCAGATTCGGACGGCGACGGCTACGATGACTCCTTCGACTGTGCCTGGTGGGATGCAACTACCTACTCGGGCGCACCAGAACGGGGTGACTGGAACGACAACAACTGTGACGGCACGGTGGACGAAGGTTGTGATGGCAGCTGCTCTGGCTACTACGCCGGCGGTTGTCACGACGACTACGAGTGGTGGTATCTCGGTACCGCTACCTCAGCACCGCCCTGCTAGTCAGATACATTCAGTACCAGACCAGATCGGTTGTTGAACAGCAATGTTCGCCAGCTGTCGTCTGTGTACTGCCGAAGCTCAACGTTGACGCGACTACACATCGTGTTAACTAAGAGCTTCTTTCGTTTTTGTATATTTGAAAAAGTGGCGTAGTAGAGTTTACTCATCCGAAGTTCCTTCTTAGGAACGCAGGTGAGCTGTCGCTGAAAAATGTTATCCGGCATTGTATTTTTTTGAGAAGCATCAAAGAAAATTCCAAAATGGTCTTGATAAGTAGCTGTGGACTATGGACAAAATGTATGCATCGTATTAGTATGTATATACCTTATTAAACGATGTATAAAAGTAATAACATTATGCCTTCATTAATCAGCTATCTATTCATAATCTTAGCCACGGTATCAAACTTTTTTGGAGGACTTACTCAACCAAACTACAATGCCACTTTGTCTGCCATCCAATGGAATGATGGTGTGCCGCTAATTATGATTCATAGTAATGACAAGTTGGATATATTTTCAGGAGATGGAAAGATGCACACTACCTACAAATCTGACTCCAGTACAGAATTTTTGTCACCGCAAAAATTATTAGTAGGTGACACTGGTCTTTATTACATAACTCCAGAAGGTAGCCAGTTAATTGAGCAGTCAGCTGATAGAACGTACCAGTACTTATCACTTTCACCGCAGCAAGATTTTTTAGAATACAATCCAGTCGATTCTTCAATTCACTGTATCAGCACATTTGATTTCCAAACTTTAGGACCGTGTGTTGACGTGACGGCTCTCCTGTCGCAAAAATTTGATTGGAACACAGAAGCCTACATTGATACATTTTGGGATAGTAATTGGGATAAAACACACGACCAATACATCATTCGCGTTCGTAGTAAGTTACTATATGATCTGTTACCCAGTGGATCTGAAAATATGCCACCAGTGCAAGTACAACGTGAACTTGCTAGGTTCAGCTACGATCCAAACACCCAAACTGTCCAAACGTTATCATTAGATCAACCTATTATGCTTAAAACTCCCGATATCTTTATCACAGCTTCAGACCAACCACTCCTAGAGTATTTTCAGCCAGGTGCTGACATTACCATTACCAGTAATCCATTCAATCAATCAGTCGGTATTGCACAACGTTCAACGAATACTCGTGCGAAGCTAACTGATGTTTCTTTCTTTGATGATATGCCTGGGTTTAGTGTGGTTACTTACAAACAATAATACTAGACCATCTTGTTAACTAACTGGCTTTAGAGCCTGCTCCTACGAAGCTCTGTCCTACGAGCGTAGTAGAGTTTACTCATCCGAAGTTCCTTCTTAGGAACGTAGGTGAGCCGTCGCTAAAAATTGTTATCCACAAGCAAGTCGTTGCACTCAGTCATAATAAAGTGTGGTTTTTTGCCGTTGCGCCGTCGCGAAAAAGGTCTTGTAAAAACGAAATATTATACTTAGTATTTTATAAATGGAAATAACTGATGAAAAATTAGCATCAACTAAAACAGATGCAGAATCTTTTTATAAAACTATTAGACAAATAGATTGTCCTTACTTTCATACGCCGGTATCTTTCAATGCCAAGGGGATTGAACATCTCAAATTTAAGAAAAAAGGTAAGGCTAGATTAAAACTAGATCAATACATTCGTTTTCGGTTGTTAAAATTGGCTCCTGTGATTATACAAAAATCACATACCTTGCAAGAATTTTTTGAAACGAATCATCTGGAGCAAATGAATACAAATTCTCAATGGCAATATCGTATGGTCAATGTAAAATATTAAAAATACATCAAACAAAAAAATACTCCACATTGGAGATTTAGAAGGGGATTGATTGTATTATAACTTGTTTTGTTATTTACTGAGACTTGTTTACGGTTTTATGTATTCAACCGTGAGAGGGCCTAAACCCTAACAAGCTCAGTAAAAAAAGTATATCATAAAACTTTTTTGTTTGTCAACAGCTGTAATAATGCTGCAAAAAATGGATCGCTGAAAAGATGAATACAAATGAAAGCCCTGAAAAAAGATAGTGGACAGAAGAACCAACTCAAACTAACCCACACGTTAAAACGTGGGGTTAGTGACCAACATTAGAGTTTACTCACCCGAAGTTCCTTCTTAGGAACGTAGGTGAGCCGTCGCTGAAAAATGTTATCCACAAGCAGGTCGTTGCACTCTGTCGTAATAAACTGCAGTTTTTTGCCGTTGCGCCGTCGCGAAAAAGGCCTTCACAAAATCTGGCACTACTTTACACTTTAAATAATCAAATATGTATAACCTGAACAATTATAAATCAATTTTGCTGATTGTGGTGATAGTCCTCATTACCTCTTTCATTGGGGTTAATTTGTTCTCTGATAAAAATAGAACCAGTCAAAATGACGATCTTTTGTCTACCGTATTGGACAAAGGAGAAATTCGCGCTGGCTATGTAGTAGATCCACCGGCCATGATCAAAGATCCAAATACTGGTGAGCTGTCTGGTATTTTTCACGATGCACTTGAGGTGGCTGGTGAAAATTTGGATCTCAAAATTAATTGGGTTGAAGAGGCTGGTTGGGGAACAATGATAGAGGGATTAGACGCTGGTCGTTACGATGTGATCGTGACAGACTTATGGCCTAATGCCGCCAGAGCAAAGAATATAGATTTTACAATCCCGCTTTATTACAGCGCGGTTGGTGTGTATACACGCCCAGATGAAAATCGTTTTGCTGATCTAGTCGATATCAATAACCCAGATATTACGGTTGCGACGATAGATGGTGAAATGTCGGCTTTTATCACTCAATCAAATTTTCCTGACGCAACTGTTATTTCGTTGCCGCAAGATACTCCTGTCTCACAATTACTTCTTAATGTCATAACGCATAAAGCGGATGTGACTTTTGTTCAGCCGGCTATTGCTGAAGAATTTTTGGCGAATAATCCGGGTTCGGTAAAAAATATAACTAAAGATGATCCGATTCGATCTTTTGGTAATACAATGGGAATACCAAAAAATCAAGCTGGATTTGAGTCAATGATGAATACGGCGCTCGAAGAACTATTGAATAACGGGAAAATAAATGAATTAATACATCAGTACGAAAAGTATCCAGGATCCTTTTATCCAGTCGTCAAACCATATACCGTACCATAGCGAACATGTTTGACACGATCGCACATATCATTATTCAATATCGGGAGGGTCTCATCTCAGGCATCCTTGTTAGTTTGGCGTTAGTTGCAATTGTTTGGACGACAGGTTTAGTTTTTGGTGTATTGTTTGGCTGGTGGGCACATCAAAAAAAAGGTGTAGGCTCTTGGCTCAAAGTGTTTTGGTTTCTAATCTCAAGTAGTCCAATTTTAGTTATTTTGTTTTGGTTGCACTTCCCCTTGCAAGCCATGTTAGGAGTTGTCATCAAACCATTTATTACCGCAGCAGCTGGTCTTTCGGTTGTTAATATTGTTTTTGTTGCAGCCATAATAAAAGATAGTTTGGATGGACTGCCGAAACAGTATTTTATTGCCGGTAAAGTCAGTGGGCTAAGCGAAAAAGAAATATTTACTAAAATTAAATTTCCGTTGATGATGCGTGCCGTTATTCCGCAATTGCTTTTTCTGCAAGTGGCGATGTTGCAAGCCACAATTTTCGCCAGTTTAATTTCTGTTGAAGAGATTTTTCGTGTTGCTCAAAGAATCAACTCCATGATCTACAAACCAGTCGAAATTTATACAACCCTGGCCTTATTTTTTATCGCTATTTGTTTGCCACTTAATGTACTGGCTTATTGGCTGAAAAAAACTTATACCAGAAATCATTCCGAGAAGTAATATGATGCACGCAACTCATATCACCAAGATAATAGCTGGTAAGAAAATATTAAATAATGTTTCCCTATCCTTGGAAAGTGGTGAGATCATTTCTATTGTTGGTCCGAGTGGGGCTGGTAAAACGACTTTTTTGCGCGCCATTTCTTTAATTGATTTTCCGGATGCAGGATCATTGAAAATTGATGAAGACAATTATCAATTTCCGATTCGACAAGATGAATGTATTAAATTTCCATATCCAAATTTGACTATTGTTTTTCAGCAACTTTTCATTTGGCCGCATTTAACTATTAGGCAAAATCTAACGCTACCTTTGCGCAAGAATATCAATGAAAAGCATTTTGCAGAAATGGTCGATCTATTTCAGATGGATTCATTTTTAGAGCGCTACCCAAACGAAGTATCAATCGGAGAATGCCAGCGAGCGGCTCTGGTACGCGCTTTGCTCCTTAAACCAAATTACCTTTTACTTGACGAAGTAACTTCCGCGTTAGATATCGAACAATCTTATCTGATTCTTGCCCATCTTAAACAGATTGCCAACCGAGGAGTTGGAATAGTTATTGTGAGTCATGCGTTACACCTAGCAAGTAAAATTAGTGACAAAGTAATTTTTCTGGATGCGGGTAGTATTGTGGAAGAGGGAACTGGTGATATTTTAATTAATCCAAAAACTGAGCGATTAAAAAAATTCGTCAACGTTGCTCGGCAAGTTATTTAATACAACTTCGTAATAATAATAATTGATCTCTATGCTCACTTCAAAACAACTGGCCAAGATCACACGCCTGCAAAAAACTAAACAAAAACAATCGCGCACTATACCTAACAAAGGCATCATGATTAATTATTGTGAAAAGAAATTTATTGTTTATCGCACTGTGTTTGTACCGTATGAGGATTCAATTCTGCTCGTTAAAAAATATATGATTAAACCCGGTGAGCGTGTGTTGGATATCGGCACTGGCTGCGGAGTGATTGCTGTATTTTCTGCATACAAAGGAGCCAGTAAGGTGGTGGCTGTAGATACCAATTCTGTGGCAGTACGAGCTACGAACCAGAACGCTCACACTCATGGCTTCACAAAGATCATTGATGCGCGCTGTTCCGATCTATTCAACAAATTAGAGACCGGTGAAAAATTTGACGTTATTACTGTAAATTTGCCCTACCGTAACAAAGCCGCCAAGGATCTTGTGGAAGCTTCATTCTGGGACTCTGGGTTCCGAACCTATAAAAGATTTTTTTCAGAAGTAAGTAAGTACCTCAACCGCAACGGAAGAATTTATCTGGCACAAGCCAACTATGGAGACATTGCGATGATGAAGCGTTTAGCCAAAGCGGCGAGTTTTACAGTTAAACTCATTGGCAAAAAGACAATGCCCAAGGGAGATCCTAGGGTATTTTATGTCTTTGAAATAAAACGATCTGCACAAAAAATTAAAGTCGCCGGACCGATTAAAATGCCAGCCCTAGTAGGAAAGCAATCTGTAGCGCATTTCAAATTATACCTTTTAAGATTACGTAACGGAGATTATTACGCTCTAGAGAAAGGTCGCGTCAAAGGGACTGACTGGCCATTGGTTCGCATTCATTCGGCTTGTAATACTGCACAGATATTTCATTCCCAGCGTTGCGACTGTCATGCGCAACTACAGATGGCGATGGAAGTAATCCACCGCGCGCGTAAAGGTCTTATTATCTATGTGGTCAACCACGAAGGCAGAGGGGTTGGCGCCTTTAACCACATCCGCGTGTATCAAAAGCAAGACGAAGGTTATGATACGATTCATTCTTATCTCACATTGGGTTTGCCAGTCGATTCCCGCGATTACAGCGAGATCGAAGATGTTCTGAAGTGGTTTAAATTAAAACAGATTCGTCTTCTCACGAATAACCCAAAAAAGATATCCGCTTTGGAAAAGATGAATATTGAGATCCGGCGTGAACCACTCATCACTAAATTACATAAATATAATAAGTCGCAGATTGAGTTCAGAATCAAAAAACTTGGTCACTTAATTCCTCTCTCAAATAAACGGATCTAATGACTAAACCATTTCCCCAAACACCATATTTTACCCATTCTGACCTCCATCTTTTTGAGTTACCTCAGATATTTACCGCCGGTTCAATCTGGCTTGAGTCAAATATGGAGCACCAGGTTGCAACATTTGATCTCTTTGTCAGAAGCTTGCCGAAGAACAGAAATTTTTTATTGATGGGAGGCACAGAGGAAATAGTGCGTGGCATACTGAATTGGCGGTACACAGGTGACGAAGTAAGGTACTTACAAAAAAATAACATCATCACTCCTCGTTTTGCACGGTATCTGCGAGGCTTTCATTTCACCGGAGATGTCTATGCCTTGCCAGAGGGCACGGTATTTTTTCCGGATGAGCCAGTCGTGCGTATCACCGCACCGATCATTGAAGGAAATCTAATGACGATGTTCTTGATTAACGCCTTTACAAGTAATACCATTTTTTTATCAAAGGTGATCAGAGGAGTAATAGCAGCCAAAGACAAGAAATTTCTTGCATCGGCCAGTTTACGAGCTCAATCTAACGAATCTGCTTTTAAATTCGGCCGGGCAACTTATATTGCGGGTGGGCATGGTGCTAATATGATTCCGGCTTTCTGCAGGAAATATGATCTACCGTTTAGTGATCCTTCCAGAAAGACCTATCATGCTTTGATCAAATCTTTTTCTACCGAGACGGCAGCGATGAGCCGGGCAGCAGAAATTTTTCCAAATACGATGGATTTTATGGTTGATACCTACAATTTTGATAGAGGATTACAGCATGCTATCCAAGTTGCTAGTGAATTGAAGCGAAAGAAAAATTCAATAAAAGGCATCACCATTGACAGTGGTGATTTATACAAGCGTTCTGTGCAAGCAAGGAAACTGTTAGACAAAGCGGGTCTTAAAGAAGTAACGATAACGGTCGCGAGTAATTTAGATGAATGGAAAATAGACAATTTGTTGAGTCGAAGTGCACCGATAGACAAATTCATGGCTCTCACAGAAATGATAGCGTCAAAGGACGCTCCAAGCTTAGAAGCTGTTTATAAGTTAGCTGAGCTGCAGATAGGGCAGACAGTGGTTCCAAAAGCCAAGTTGGCTTCAGATAAGAGTAACTATCCTGGTAAAAAACAAGTGTTTCGAGTGTATCAAGATGGTGTGATGCAAAAAGATATCATCGGGCTTGAACATGAACAGTTGGGACGACCGCTGTTGAGAAAAATGGTAGAGCATGGAAAACTGATCTGTCGGTTGCTGACACTCAATGAAATTCGCCATTATGTTTTAACCCAGCGAGAAGAATTGCCGTCGCGCTTATTAAGCATCAAAAGAAATTATGCTTTTCCGGTTGGAGTGAGCCGTCAGGTTAATATACTCATGAATAAGGTTAGAAGGGCGCATATGTAGCAAAACGACATTTTTTAGAGCCGTCGCTAAAAAATGTTATCCACATATATCTAGAATTTATTTTGGCTAATTTTAGCTAAAAAATCAATGTTTTACTGTTAGCGCCGTCGCTACAGGATCATTGCACTTTTTAGGATAAGGAGTAAGACAAGATCATACTATGCGAATCCTAATTAAACGTAATATTATTGAACTCATTGGCCTTAGCTGGGTGGTAATATTGTCGGTTGGTATAGCCTATGGTTTGGAATGGATAGTAGTGCACTACAGCACGATTACTGCGGCATCAGCTCACTTGTTATTCGCGTTAACCTTGCCGCTTGTTTTATTTATCTTACAACAAGGCATGCGTAAATTGATGCACCAACCGCGGTTGGCTGGGGGAGTAAACATTGTTTTACCTAAAACGTTAGATGTAAATCCAGAAACCTTGCGGTCAGTGGAGGGGATTACTAAAAAGTTACAGGATCATTTTAGGCAAATGTATGCCATCAACCAAATCCATGTTTGTATATTTGATTGGAAACGGAAGCAGTATCAAGCGGTGTTTGATAAGTTCAGTTATTTGTTGCCACAAAATCACGCCTTGGTGTATTTTGCAAAACATTTTCACAGCATCTATACCACCGAGCGGCGCTCACCGTTGGCTGATGAAATGTCTGACGTGATGCATGCCGAGATGCTCGTGTTTATGCAAAAACACAAATTCGCCTTCATGTTACCACTCTACACCACCACCGATGTCTACGGTTTCGCCTTTTTCCGCCTGGATGAAATCAAAGATTCAAAATTATTAATCGAGGCTGATCAACCCTGCGTGAATCAAATCGGTTTAAAGTTTGGCCAGCAGTTACAACAGGTTTTAATTTACGATGCGATTGTGCTACATAATCAAAAACGAGTATGAATACTTTACGCGCCATGTTTTCAAATAAATCAGATAAGGTGTTGTTGGTATGGTTTTTATTATTAACTGGTTCAATAATTTCTTTAAATTTGTTTCATTGGTCATACAATGGTTATGGTTTAATATTTGTTTTTTTTCAAGCAGGTTTACCCTGTATTGGGACAATGATTGGATTTTACAGAATGAAACAATGGGGAGGATATAAAAGTATTGTTGGTAAATCATTATTTTTTATCAGTGTTGGTTTACTTTTTTGGTCTTTAGGAACGTTCATTTGGGTATATTACAATATGTTTTTATATGTAGAAGTACCATATCCATCATGGATGGATTTAGCCTATTTTCAAGTGCCTATTTTTTTGGGGATTGGTATTATTATGTTGGCAAATTTAACATCTATTCAAACACAAGTAAGGAAAACAAAAGAGAAAATATATTTCTTTCTAATCCCAATTTTAATGGCCATTGTAACTTATTACTTTATTTTTATGCAGTTACATGGAGGTGCAATCGCACTGTCTGATGGAGCTATAAAAATATTTCTAGATCTATATTACCCAGGAGGAGATATAGCAATATTAACTATCTTGATTATATTTTCAGGTTTAGAATTTAACTATATTGGAGAAAGATTAAAGTTACCCGTAACATTAGTCATTATCGGGTTAGTCGTTAATTATGTTGCAGATTTTTGCTTTTCTTATAGTACCTCAGTAGGCACTTACTACAATGGTAATTTTGTTGATTTATTATTTGGTATAGCCATGTTCACCTTATCATTAAGTGTTAGTAATTTACATCCTAAGTTGTT
>Ga0172379_10000248_pt1 | contig 146806 bp, 149 predicted proteins | sample GrowelOW334metaG_FD_119756 | JGI IMG/M metagenome (GOLD analysis project Ga0172379, IMG submission 119756) | Groundwater microbial communities from an aquifer near a municipal landfill in Southern Ontario, Canada - Groundwater well OW334 metaG | ecosystem: Environmental > Aquatic > Deep... | reverse complement strand
GGAGGAAACCAGGATGACACGCTCAATGGCGGAGAGGGAAATGACACGCTCAGCGGCGGAGACGAGAACGACACGATCAACGGTGATGCCGGTGATGACACACTCAATGGAGGAAACGACAACGACACGCTCTACGGCGGCGAGGGAGTGGACTTGCTCCACGGCAACGAAGGAGACGACACGTTGAATGGCGGGAACGGCAACGACACCCTCAAGGGCGAGAACGGCAACGACACGCTTAATGGAGATGCCGGCGATGACATTCTCGAAGGCTCTACCGGCGGTGACACGCTCCACGGTGGCGAAGGAGTGGATTCCCTGAAGGGTGGTGCGGGCGACGACTTCCTCTACGGCGAGGGCGGCGATGACACCCTCCTCGATGGAGGCGACGGCAACGACACCCTGGACGGCGGGGACGGAAACGATCTCCTCAAGGGACAGGCTGGCGACGACTCGCTGTTCGGCGGCGCGGGCAATGACACCCTCGAGGGACAGGCAGGAACGGACACTCTCAAGGGAGGCTCCGGCGACGATTCCCTCAAGGGCAATGACGGCGACGACACACTCTGCGGATCGAGCGGCACCGACACTCTCCTCGGCCAGAATGGCAATGACCTCCTGGACGGCGGCCTCGGCAACGACACAGTGACCGGCGGCAACCACGACACGAACCCCCCCGGCGACACCTGCAACGGCGAGACCCGCACGCAGTGTGAGACTTTCGACGTCCCAATCCCGGCCTGCGAAGAGAGCAGCTCATCTTCCTCCAGCAGCTCCAGCTCCTCAGGCAGTGACGCGGACGGTGATGGCATCCTGGACAGTCAGGACAACTGCCCCTCTGTGGCGAACCCCCCTCAAACGGATGCGGATGGGGACTTGGTGGGAGACGTCTGCGACAACTGCCCCTCGAACGCGAACGCCGATCAGGCGGACAGTGATTCTGACGGCATCGGAGATGTCTGCGACTCCAATTCCAGCTCCTCCAGCTTCTCGAGTTCGAGTTCCAGCTCCAGCAGTTCTTCCTCTTCTTCCGAGTGCACGCCCGGTGAAAGTTCGCTCGTCGCGTACTGGAATCTCGAAGAGGGAGAGGGAACGAACGCCACCGATTCCACGGCGTACGTCAACGCCGGCTCGCTCCAGAACGGGGCGGCCTTCACCTCTGATGCCCCAACCCTCACCTTCGTCAACAACGGAGCCGCATCCTTCGCAGGCTCAAATGACGTCATCCAGGTTTCCGACACGACGGGACTTGGGTTCGATACCTCCGATTCTTTCTCGGTCTCCGCATGGGTGAAACCGACGTTCTTCAGCGGATTCCAGACGATCGTGCACAAGATCGACGATACGGTCGGCGCACGGAACGGCTACCTCCTCACGCTCAATGAAGGAGTGCCCGAGGTCTGGATCATCAGTGACTACTCCGCCAATAACTACCTGCGCGTTCCCGCCTCCGGCGCTCTCCAGACAGCGGCATGGAGTCAGGTCGGCTTCAGTTACGACGACTCCGGTTTGGCTTCCGGCGTGAAAATCTACGTCAATGGAACCGATGTGACCGGCTCTCCGGCCATCGATAGTCTGGATGGTTCCATCACCAATGAGCAACCGTTCGAAATCGGCGCTCGCTCGGGAGCGGGCATCCAGGCCTTCGTGGGCAACATGGATGACGTTCGCGTCTACTCCGGCGCCCTCGGCAGCAATGCATTTGCCAATCTCGCTTCCGGCATGTGCTCGAGCGGTGATAACGGCATCTGCAGCGCAAGCAACCCGCCGGCCGAGTGGGCGATCTACAAGAACGGCTTCTACTGGGCATGGGCGAGCCCCTGCGACGGTGGATGCAGTATCTCGGATCCAAGCAAAGTCTCAGGCTGGAGATATGCAACAGAGGAGGAATGGGGACTCCGGCCGGCCCCGTCCGACTTCATGGTTGACGACACACTGATGTGCGCCTCGCGGTACTTCGATGACAGACACACGCACTGCGATTTCGGCGATGCTGAATCCGGTGCCCTGACGAGCAGACCGCAGGGAGGTTCGCAGGAATCATGGTTCATCTACGATTGCGATGCGAGTAGTTCCTCTTCCAGCAGCTCCACCTCTTCCAGCTCTTCCAGTGAATCCTCGAGCAGCAGCTCCGAAGAGTCCTCGAGCAGTTCACAATCCAGCTCACCTCCCCCGCTCCAGGGATTCTCTCTCCCCACACCCACGGGCTCCAACGGCCAGGGTCGGGGTCGGGGATCGAACGTGATGGGCGGCGTCGCGCAATTCCTGCGTGGAATGCTCGGCGGTACAGTGGCTCCGGGTGGCTTTGGAGGTGGCGAGCGCCCTCTCTCTTCGGAACAGCTCGCCTATCTCTGTAGCATCCAGCGGGCTCTCCCCGTGGATGCATCGAGCGCCTTCCTGGATGTCGTCGCGAAGATCGTCGCGAAGACGCTCGGCGGTTCCGCGTCCGCCTCCTTCATCCGCGCGCAGCTCGAAGACCCAACGCTCTGCGGTAGCATCTCCGCCTCTCTGCGCCCGGTTTCCCGGAGGGCCTCTGCCGTCGCGCAGCCCTTCCATGTGTCTCGCGAGGGTATCCCCTACTCCAGCAATGTCCTCTGGAACAAGTGCATCCGCGGCGACGTGATCACCCCGCAGGATATCAAGGCCAACCCCGACAAGGACAAGAACGGTTCCCCGCGCGAGTGCGGCTTCTACTTCCAGAAACAGGTGTGGTGGCATCCGGACAACCTGATCTACTTCACCTACAATGCGAAGACGAAGGAGCTCACCGTTCCTCCGGGCTGGACGATCGTGAAGGACGTCGCGACTGCCCTCCGGTGAACGTCCTGAATACTGAGGAATCAAAGTCCCCCGCAAGAAAGGAACGCGGGGGATTTTTTTCATGCATGGGAGGGCCACCTACGGTGTCCCTCCCATGGACCCACCCTTCCCTTAGCGGAGCGCTCCAGCAGCGGGACCCGCGACCCATTCGACGGGGCTCAGGGTCTCCTGGGAGAAACACAGTTCCAGAGGTTTGGGTCGTCCTGAGTGCAGTCGAAGGACGAGACCCGCTGCTTCGCGCAAATTGTTCAATTGTTTGTGTGTATTTGTTTCTTTCGAAAACAGAAACAACACACGGCGAGGCCACGCAACCGGGGGGTGAAGGGGCGTGTGGAGCGGAGAATGTTGCGCGGGGCGTTTTCTTTTTGCCCTTTCTTTGTCGCCTGACAAAGAAAGGGCGGACAAATGTCGCCCTTCGATGAACCGGTTCCGGACGGCCAGGGAGGAAACGGTGAGGAAGGACCGGAGTCTTGGCGCGCGGTGCGCTCTCTTTGCTACTTTCTCTGTCGGGCAGACAGAGAAAGTAGGATCTCTCGCCTAGAGAAAGAAAGGGCGTCCCCACGTGTCACATTTCGACTCCGCTCAATGTGACACACTCGCTCTACCCACGGATAAACGTGATCGGATTCACCGTCCACCGCCTCACCGCCTCCCTCGACGGCACCGAAGTCGTCGTGTAGGGCACATGCACTTCTCCGGGCTCTCCACGGTCGATCTGCAGGTGCAGATGCGGCCCGCTGGTGCTGCCGGTCATGCCGACGGCCCCGAGAGTCTGGCCCGAACGGACGGTGTCGCCCTCGTGCACGGAGATGCTGCCGAAGTGGCCGTAGATGGAGTAGTACGCGCTGCCATCGGGCATGCGGTGCTCGATGATGACGTGCAGACCGAGGAGGCCGCTGTTTCCCGCGTACCGCACAATGCCGCCACCGACAGCCCCGATGGGTGTCCCGAGCGCCAGCTTCAGATCTATCCCGGGATGCGCTCCGGTGAACTCCCCCGCATCCAGATCGTACGCACCGTAGTACCGCGTGGAGTAGAAGAGCTTGGCTGTAAGGGAGGAGATCTCCTCCGGCGTCCGCCGGTCCTCCAGATCCGATACGGGAATGGTGAGGACCGAGAGGTCGTACCTGGGGATGGAAACGAAGTCCGTTCTCTCCATCTGCGCGTAGGAACGGTCCCACTCCGCAGGCGTCGTCATCGCCCCCCAGTTCGGCACTCTGCTCACAGGGAACAAGGCGGAACCGAAGACGGGGAATGCTTCCGTGGATGACGGACTGGCCGGCACAACGGGCTGCGGAGCGGAGGAGGAAGAACCGACAGCCGAGGACGAAGCGGCAGCGGCCGATGAACTGGTCGGAGAGGGAGCCGGAAGAACGGAAGACTCGGAGGAAGAAGAGGAAAATGCGACGGAAGAATATGCCGGTGACGGGGCCGGAGGAGCGGATGACGGCACAACCAACTGCGGGCCCTCTGAAGTTGAGAAGGATGAAGACGCCGAGGAAGACACTGATGCCGCTGCAGAAGTGGCCGAAGAGACGGCTGACTGCGGCACGAGCGCCGGAACGCGCTCGACGGGAGGAACCAGAACGACACCGGATGCGCTCGGCGCAGCGGGATGGATGACGGTGCCGCCCGACTGCGAAAGCGCAATGAGTTGCGCACGCAACACCACTGACCGGCGGTAGCGCCGATAGATCACGCGCTGGAGAATGGGGTCCTGCACCTGTACCGGAACTCTGGCCGACCATGCACTCCACGAATGAACGGTGAGGGAGAGATTGACCGTGAACGCAGCGAGTGCGAAGGCAAAGATGGCACGTACGCCTTTGTGCGTATGGAGCCTCGCCCGAAGCCAGCGGAGACGCTTGTTCATGTGTGTTTGTACGTATATATATTATACTATATTTTGACATATTTAGTAAGTCATTTCATACTATTAATCATAGAGAGAAGATATCGACTTTTTGGCTTCCTGAAGAGCAATTCTAAATATCCCCAACAGGCAGTTTGACGTCAAGGCGCAGACACTTTAGCTTGCGTGCTCATGAGCATGACCTCCCCCACCCATCGTCCCCCCACTCCCTTCGAAAAAATTGATGCAGCCATGAGGGATCTTTCGAATACCACGAGTGACCCCAAGGCAGCCGCTGGGGCGCTGGAAAAGCTGCTCAATGAGGTAGGTGAACAGAACATCCCATCCCGTGATCATGCGGCACAAAACATCGGTGCGCTCAATGCGGGCACTCTGGCGAAAGTGATCGAAGTGCTGAAGGCACAGCTCGAAGCTCCCTCCCGCTACACACAGAGACTCTGTGAGATGCTGGAAAGAGTCCCGACGGACGGTGCTGCTGCCCCCCTCCTCGACACATTGCATCAGCTCACGAAGGACATGGACTACGGAGTGATAGAGGGGCAAGAAGAACAGGAGCAGTGGAAGCTCCATAGCGTCCTGAAGCTCCTCCTGCGTAGCAGCAGAGAGAGTGGCCGGAAGATGGGTGAAGCCTTCTGGTGTGCGCAGGCGGAGAGATTGCCGGGGGAAATAGGAGTGTCCGTCCGCTTCTGGGGCGTGGCACAGGATGTCTCACTCGAACGAGCCATCCAGCTCCTCGACGTTCGCTTCGCCTACACAATCCTGATGAATGCCAAAGGACGTTTCGGTACAAAGGCACTTGTGGCAGCTCTTCATGCAAATCCCGACAAAGAGAGTCAGCTCCAAGGAATGAGTTGGTACGGAGCACTCCAGCAAGAATCAAGGGAAGAGATGGGGGAAGCCGCGTAAATCTATACGAGCGGGCCCCATTCACGTACTACTTCCGCCCCGGAGACGGCAGTTTCGCCGCATCGTCGCCCGCCGGTAGCGTCGCGCCCGATCCGACCCCCTGCCACGGGCACCCGCGCGAAGCATCCCACCCTTTCCCCATCATGCCACCGAACGCACCCTGCCCCCACCTCCCGAAGCGGCCCGAGGAGGATGTGAAGGCGAAGGAAGTGATGAGACAGACGACGATACCCGCGAGGAGCAGGATCCACCCCCACTTCCAGAGCATGTGCTCGGAGAGCTTCTTGCCGGACCACATCAGGAGGAACACGACACCGACCAGCGCCGCGATGGCACCGATCACATGGAAGCCGGACATCGCGAAGAAGGCATGACCGGGGAAGAATGAGGAGGAGAACATCATGTGAGAGAAGGGAAGAATCGAAGGAAATATACACTCATTCTTGCCTCTGCGTTCTTCGGTACTGGTATTTTGATTATTCGCAACACGCAGGGTCCGACCCTGCGATGCCACAAAAATAACTCGTGCGAAGCAGCGGGTCTCGCGGGCCCCGCTGCTGGAGCACACCGCTGAGGGAAGGGTGGGCTCGTGGGAGGGACACCGTAGGTGGCCCTTCCACGCGGAAAACCGGGAGACAGCAGAGCTGCCATCTCCCGGTGATTTCCTCTCCTCGACCCAAAGGAGAATGTCGCGTGCATCCGACTAGGACGTGCCCTGCGGCTGTGCATCGGACTCGACAGGCGCGGCGGATGTCGCGGACGCGGGTGCCGGCGCGGCGGAATCGATGGGTGCAGCTTCCTCTACGACCGGCGGATTCTCGAAGAACATCCACTCGAACTCCTGGTCGGTGGGTTCGCCATCAAACCCGAAACAGATATCGGCGGTGATATCGTCCCGGTGTCGAAGCACCCAGACGATCCGACAGTTTCTCCAGGGCATGTCGAGCGTCCGGAGAGCCTCGAAAAGGCCTTTGCCGCCGATTCTCTTGTCCCGCACATAGATCTCGTGCCAATCGTGGCGCACATTCCAAGCCTGCTCGATGTCCTCGAGCGTGATCCGCTCCGGAACTTCGACGCGCAACGTCGCGTCTAGTTTCTTCGCGATGAAGTACGTGATCACAAGCAACCGGCCCCACTGGGCTACGCGGAGCTCATGATCTTTCCCTGGGGATCTCAACACCAGCACTCGGACAGACGGTTTTCCCATGGTCGGGACCTCCTTGAGGGGGTTGTAGGGAGAGGAACTGGCCCCTCACCGGATCTGAAAATACGGAAAGGACCAGATGACTCCCTACGGAGAATTTTGAAAGAACGAAGCGAGACATTCTACACTCCTTTCCGCAGGCAATCGACCCCTTGGAAGGCGGAAAACTGCTAAAATAAGCGCTCTCCTATGGATCTCTCCGCATATCAGGCAATTGTCAGAGACGCCCTCGACGCCCTCCCCTCGCGCCTGCGCGAAGAACTGAAGGACGTCGCCATCGTCATCGAGGCGAGACCCGAAGACCGGCCGGACGGGAATCCGCTCAAAGACGGCCGACTCCTCCTCGGCCTCTACGAAGGCACTCCCCTCACCTCCTGGGGGCGGGACTACAGCGGAAAACTTCCCGACAAGATCACGATCTTCCTGGAACCGATCCTGCGAATCGCACGGTCGGAGGAAGAAATCCCGCACATCATCCGGGAAACCGTGTGGCATGAAGTGGGGCACTACTTCGGCTTGGACCATACGCAGATTCGGAAGATGGAGGAACGGTGGAGAAAGGGCAGAAAACTGCTCGATTCCTCATTGTGAACGAGAAGGAATTTCGTATACTTTCCCTGCGTTGGAACGTTTCGTTCTTTTTCCGATCGGCCCTATCGTCTAACGGTTAGGACACGGGATTCTCATTCCCGTAATCGGGGTTCGATTCCCCGTGGGGCTGCCATTCTCGTGAAGGACAAACATTCGAGTAGTGCGGGCTGCCAACTACACCAACGTCCTGCACGCTCCCCATGATTCATGTAGAATCTTTCCCATGCAAAAGATTCACATCGAGCAGCACACGCTCACGGGCGGCCTCTGGTTCGCCCTCTGGCTCTTCACCATCGGCTTCCTCAAGCTGAGCTTCTGGAAGGGCGTCCTCGCGCTCATCCTCTGGCCGTACTACATCGGGGTCGCGGTGAGCGGGTTGCTGCAGTGAAAGAGACTTGCGGTTCGCACATCCCTTCGCGCATCATACCCGGCAAGGACCTTCCCTCCTTGCTCTATGACCGACTCCTCCACCCGCCGAGGTGTTCTGCACTCTTCGTGGGCCCCCTTCCTATGGGCGCTCCTCTTCCTCGCGATCTTCGTCGCCGTGTTCTATCTCCAGAAGCCGACGACACTCCCCGTCAATAACGGTACGATCAAGGAGATTTTCGCTACGTACGGCGCAGCTTCCGGCGCAATCGTCGCCCTTTTGGGAATACTCGTGATGTACATTCTTGCCCTCGTGAAACGTCTCGTGGGGCTTCGGAAATTCCCCATTCTGAATCCAGTCGTCATCTTCGCGGTCGCGTTCTCCGGGTTCGTTTTCGGCTGGGAGCTGCTGTATGTGGAACCGACCTACACCGACATCGCCCGCGCGATCATCGGATACCTCGGACGGCCGCTCTTCTATGCGTCCGGCATCATCAGCGCTCTCGCGCTCGTGTGGTTCCTCATCATCCTCCTGCGTCCGCTCCTCCGTCGCCACTGAATTCTTCTGCTTCCCCCATCATCATGAACAAGCTCCTGCGAACCGGTTTTCTCCTCTCGCTCCCGCTCCTTCTCACGGGCTGCATCGGCGAGCTCATGGGCGTGGTGTGCGATTTCCTCCCCGACGCCGATCACTGCTACCAGGGTGCCGCCATCCAATCCGGGCAAGTGGAGGAGTGCGAGAAGATCAAGGGCGAAGGGTTCAAGGGCAGCAATCCGCCCCGCGACAAGTGTTACCTCCTCATCGCGGAGAACACGGGTGACTACTCCGCCTGCGACCAGATCAAGGGCGGCCCCATGTCCTACTCCCGGGAGGAGTGCATCCTGGGCGCGGCGATGAAGCACGAGGATCCTGCGGGGTGCAAGAAGCTCTCGGGGAGTTCCTTCCAGAAGTGCAAAGAGAGCGTGGGCGCCAGCATCACCGGAGACAAGCTGACGGCGATCACGGCGGAGGTGGAGGAAGCCATGAGCGCGGCAGGGAAGGATCCGGAGGATGCGGACGCGCAGAAGAGGCTGGCCGATCTGAAAGCGAAGCAGAAAGATCTCTTCGCCTTCGCCTCGCCCGGCGCGCAGTCGCAATTCATGAAGACTGCACGGGAAGAGATCATGGCGGAGGTGGACGATGACGATGTGAAGTCCGAAATCTCCAAGATCTTCGTCGCGTACCGCGGCGAAAATCCCAACGCGGACCCGAACCAGCTCCTCAAGAAGATGGAAGAGATCCGCGATCAGCAGGAAACGGCCAAGCGTCTGGACGAGTACGCGAACACTCTCATGGACCAGATCAAGGAAGGCGCGGGGGAGTTCGCCGGAGACACGATGGATGATCTGTACGGTGAAGACATCGAGAAGTACAAGGAGGCAATGGCCGAACGGGGCATGAAGTATCTGGAGGAGAAAGGTGGCAAGGACCTCAAGCGCGGCATCGAAAATCTGGAGTGGATGAAGAGCAAGTACGACAAGGCCTCCGAGCAGTATGAGGCGATCAACGAGAAACTTGAGAAGCTGAAGAAGGTCTACGACGAAGCCGCGGAGGTCTACCGGAAGATCGACGAGATCAACAAGCTCGTGGCTTCGGGGCGGCTCGATATCGGAAAGGCCAAGGTGCTCCACGGAGCCGTCTACCTCGGCAAAGGCCTGGAGTACGCCACGGCGTACGTGCCGGTTTTCGGCTCCACCATCTCCACGGTCAGCAAGGAGACCTTCGATGCCACGATCAAGTTTGCGACGAAGCGTGCGGAGCGCACCACCGCGATCAACAAGTGCATCGACGATCCTGAGCACTGCGACACGGACGGGATCTCGGCATACTGAGTGGCCCTTCCGTGCCTAATGGTGGTACCCCGTCCCCTTCCCGATCTGCACCGCACGGTAGAGCTGCTCAAGGAAAATCAGACGCGACATCTCGTGCGTGAACGTCATGTCGCTGATCCGGATGATCTTCTTCGCGGCTTTGCGAACCTCATCGGTCAACCCGTACGCCCCGCCGATGACGAACTCTACGTTGTCACCGACATCGAACGTCTTCCGGAGGAACCCTGCGAACTGTTGCGAAGTCATCCGCTCGCCGGTCTCATCGAGAACGATGGCATCGCCCTCATGCTTGGCCATCGCTGTGAGGAGCCGCAGTGATTCATCCTTCTTCTGTCGCTCTGCATCCTTCTCCCGGCTCGCTCCTATCTCATGCACATCCACAGAAACGTCCCGCTTGAGCCGATCCAGATATTCCCGGCAACCTTCGCTGATCCAGGAGACCGAGATCTTGCCGACGCAGAGGAGGGTGATGCGCTGCACGACTCCATTCTAGCGAAGAACCGATGTTTGCATTTGAAAACCCGGCATCCGAAGACGCCGGGTTCTCTCTGACAACAATTGTTGCGATTGACAGTCAGTCAGCGAGGGCCCGGAGGCCGGCGGACTAGTAGAGCACTTCCTTGCCGCGACCCTGTTGGATCAGCGGCACGTAGGTTTCGAGCTCATCCTGGATTTCGTCGCACAGGAGCGTGCGACCTTCTTCGTGGGCCATGTAGCCCATCATGACCAGGCGGGCGACATCGAGGCCGTAGCCGAAGTTCAGCATGGCATCACGGCCGGCAGCGAACGCATCGACTGCATCCTGTAGTTCGCTGACGTAGCCGTACGTGTCCGGCTCGTTCTCCATCAGCACCAGCTTCCCGCGGCCGGCTTCCGACTTCTCCAGCGCCGATTCCATATCGCCGACCGCGACGGCCGCGTAATCGGCGATGAACAGCGAACCGGGCGAGGTCAGCGTGTTGATGTTGAGGCTGAACCCGGGGCTCATGCACTCCATCTCCAGCTTCAGGCCCGGTGCCGAGTAGCACCACGAGTCGGTGGCCTGCACCTGGACTAATTCGCCGGTTTCGGGATTGCGGAAGGTGTAATTCACCACCGCATAATCTTCTGCCGGCGCTTCGTCGTAGTTGACCCCGCGATCCGCGAGGAGCTTGGCCTTCCAGAAGGGACGACCCCATTTGGCCAAGGCCATTGAGGCCTGCACCTTATGGGGTACCAGGAAGTTGAGCGGCTTGCCGCGGGGCGTGGCGAGGTACCAGCCGACCGCAGCCGAATGGCAGCCCATGTCGCAGAACACACCTCCTCCTTGCTGACGGGGATCCCAGAACCATCCGGAGTGGGGACCGCCGTGTTCCTCCGCGGAACGCACGATGTACGGAGCGCCCATCGCCGCTTCCAAGGAAGCCAATTGTGCCTTTCCGTTACGCACCAACGGCATGTGGATCTGGTTTTCCAGGTACGCCGTTTTGAACGGGCTGGCCAACTTCACCATCTCACGCGCTTCCACCATGTTGCGGGCTAGCGGTTTCTCGCACATCACGCCCGCCAGATTGGCGCCGTGCTGGTTGATCTCCCGCATGAGATCCAACCGGGCAAAGTTCGGCGCGCTGATGCCGACCATATCGACCGCACCACACAACTCTTTCATGGTGGCGCAGACCTTCGGTTCACCGATACCGGAAGCACGGCATTGTTCGGCAAGCTGCGGCGCGCCCTCGGGGGCGAAAATCGCCGCAACCTCGACCCCCCGCACGAAGCGGAGCGCCCTTGCCTGAAAACCCGCGTTAAATCCTGCACCGACGAATCCGAGACGCAGCTTGTTACTCATGACATGATCCTTCTGTGAGGGGGCGAAGTGCCCCGGTTTCGTTCATGCCGAAATTGCACCCACATGGTGACATTCCGGCAAACATCCATTTCGAAAACGAAGACCAACCACGCAGGCCCTCTCGAGTTGAGCCCGCCTCAGATATCTTGTCCAATTTCACACCACTGATCCAATCATTCCTTTTGTTCTCCTTTCTTTCGAATGATTGGATATGCAATGTAAACATGAGACAAGAACATGCCGTTGTCCGGACCATCCGGGCAAAATGACGACCCTTTTCTGATATTGGCACACTAATCACTTATGCAAATGCCCAGAGCGCCAATATCAGAGGGAAATATCAGTCAATCGCAATGCTGTCAAAGAGCGTCCAGCTCTGAATAGTCCTGAAGAAAACCCTCAGGAACAGAACAACAAGCTGGTTAGCTATTCTGAAAGTACTGCGGCTATATGTCAATCTCACCCATCTCCTTTCTCATATGAAGACCGACGCAGAGGAGGGTGATTTTGTGCATGAGAAGATAGTACACGAACACGCTCGTTTGCTGGTTAGCTGGTTAGCTCGTTGATCTTCGAGTGTGGCAAACCCAAAACGAGCAAACCAGCTAACGAGAAATGTTTCCAGCTAACAACTTACGCTCTCTGCAGCAGAGCAACCGTTTCGATGTGGGCTGTGTGTGGGAAGAGATCCACCGGCTGCACCGTCCGCAATTCATAGCCCGCCTTGAGGAACTCGCCGAGGTCGCGGGCGAAGGTGGCCGTGTTGCATGAAACGTAGACGATCTTCTCCGGCTTGTGCGCGACGATCGCCTCGCGCGCCTTCGGGTGCAATCCCGGACGCGGCGGATCGACCACCACCACGGAGAACGCATACTTCCCGCCGGACTTGAGCTGCTGATTCAGCACCTGCTCGGCCTTGCCCTTGTAGAAGCTGATGTTGCCGATCTTGTTGCGTCCCGCGCTCTTCAACGCGTCCTCGATGGCCGAAGGATGACTCTCCACACCCACGACTTTCTGGCAGAACCGCGCGAGGTACTGACCGATGGTTCCCATCCCGCAGTAGGCATCCAGCAACGTATCGCGCTGCGTCAGCTCCGCGGCATCGGCGATGGCACGGTAGAGCTTCTCGGCACCGAAGGTGTTGGTCTGGAAGAAGGAGAAGGGCGAGATCTCGAAGCTGAGATCGAAGAGGCGTTCGGTGATGGTCGGCTTGCCGGAAAGGACGTGGATCTTCGGCATCTCGGGCTTGTCATTGAGTCCCATGTGCTCGACGACGAGGAAGGACGCCAGGTGCGAGCGGCCGCCGAAGTGCCGGATGAAGGTCTGGAAGAGCGGCTCCAACTCCTTCTTCCTGGCTTGCACGAGGAAACAGATCATGTGCTCGTCCGTGTGGACGCCCCGTCGCAGGAGCAACGTGCGAAGCATGCCCTTCTGGGTCTTCGGGTTGTACACCGGCAATCGCGACTCCTCCATGAAACGTCGCACGTCCGAGAGGAGCATGGGCAGCTGCTCATCGTACAAGTGGCAATCGGAGACGGGCAGGACGGTGGACCACTGGCCGGGCTTGTGGAATCCGATCGTCGGCCCCTCATCGAGGTAGATGCGTCGGCCCGCCTTCTCCTCCGTCCGCATGTCGGAGAAGCCGAACGAGAACTCCATCTTGTTGCGGTAATTGAAAACTTGCGGGCTCGGAATGATCTTGAGCACACGCCCGGGGAGATTCTTGCGTATCGATTCGTCGACCGGCGTGAGGTGCTCGAGCGTCTCGCGCACGATGTCCTCCTTGTAGTTGATCTGCTTGTCGTAGGGGAGATTCTGCCACACGCACCCGCCGCAGTCGTGCGCGTGCGGACACCGTGGGGCGATCTCATCCTTCGCCTTGCGCAGCACCTTCTGCACCTTGGCTTCCGCATAGGAATCGCGGCGCTTCGTGATGACGATCTCAACCGACTGGCCGGGAATGGAATCGGGCACGAAAACCGGGAGAGTGCCGATGTGGGTGAGGCCCGCCCCTCCGAAGGTCAATTTCTCAATAGAGACCGTATGAGCCTGTCCGGGGGCTAAAGCCGATGGTATTGACATTAAACTGTGATTGTAGTATAAATTGCCCTTTTGTCTCCTCATGAAGTCCCTCCCCTTTCTCCGCTCCGCGCTGGCTGCTGTGGCAATCACGGCGTTCCTCCCCGTCAGCATAGCACAAAACACCCTTCCCGCAAGAGTGAGGGCGGGGGCCTCCATTCGTAATGTGGTCATTTCGATGACGGCGAAGAGGCAGGAATCGCTCCTGGAGCGCATCGCAATAGACCAAACCATTCATCCGGAACATCGGGAAGCCATCGCGGAGATCCTCTCGCAATTCCCGACCTCGTGCGTGAACAAGGTTCGCAATTTCTACGTCCGCTACGACAATCCCCCGGAACGCGGACTCGCGGGGAAAGACACGGTGATCCTCAGCGGCAATGTGACGATGTCGGAATTTCGCGCGCTCCTCGTCCACGAGATGGGACACGTGTCGGATTTGGGATGTCTCACGGGTACGGCTGCGAAGGGACAGAGTGCCTTCCGTGACGGCGGTGATTTGATCTTCCAGGACGACCCGAGCGTCCTCTTCTACGCGCTCTCCTGGACGGGACCGAAGTCCAAACGCTCCGATGCAACCACTGATGATTTCGTTTCCGGCTACGCGAATACCTCCGATGCATTTGAGGACGTTGCCGAGAGCATCACGTTCGCCTTCTTCCATCACAGTGAATTCCGCCGCATGGCAAAGGACAATTCTGTCCTGGAGAAGAAGCTCGTCTGGATCGATACCTACGTCTTCCCGAACCGCGAAACCTTCACACGCAGCTCTTACCGCTGGACCGCCAGTGCGATCCCCTGGGACGTGACGAAGCTGCCGTATGTTTGGAACGCACCAACATCGAAGTAATCCTCGGTTTCTTCGGCTTCTTCGGCTTCTTCGGTTTCCTCCCAAGGAAATCTTGACCTTCGAAACCGGCTTGGGACGCGCTACGCTGTCCCCGTGCGCTTCCGTCTGACCCTCCTCCTCTGGCTCCTCTCGGACCTCGCGCTCTTCGTCGGTAGTTATGCGCTCGCATACTTCCTCCGCATCGGATGGATCTTCTCCTCCGTCTTCCCCTTCGGACCGTACATCGCCGTGGCGGTGATCGTCGCGCCGCTCTGGCTCCTCACACTGATCTCCACACGCACCTTCACGCTCACACGACCTCAGGCATCGACGGAGAATGCGATCGGACTCGTCTCCGCATGTGTCGTGGGAGTGGCGCTCTTCGCCCTCACGTACTTCTTCCTCTTCGATCTCTTCTTCAGCCGTCTGCTCCTCATCATCGCCTTTGCCCTCTCCATTCTCCTCACCGCTCTCTGGCACCTGATCTTCGAGCGGATCGCCCGCGGGATTCTGTGGAAGAATCCCCCCGCCTTTCCCACGCTCATCGTCGGGGTGACGCGTGAGAGCATGCGCCTGATCGAGCTCCTCGCGAAGACGAAGAACCCACTGTGCCCCGTCGCGATCCTCGACGCACAGGGAACGAAGGAGAAGGAAATTCACGGTATCCCCGTTCTCGGGAAGCTCGACAAGCTGGAGGAAACGCTCGTCGGACTCCGCATCACGCACCTCATCCAGTGCAGCGACCTCGAACAATCGCTCAATCTCCTCTCCGCCTGTCGCACGCGGAAGATCACTTACCTCCTCCTCCCCTCCGTCCTCGGCATCGTCGGCCGCGACGAGAGGATCGAATCACTGGAAGGCCGCGCCGTGGTGATGGTGAGACCGGAGAAAGGCCGCTACGCTCTCACACAATGATTGCTTTCATCCTCGTCCTTCGACAGGCTCAGGACCTCCATGTCCGTAACTCTGGAAACGGATATACTGCCAATCAATGATTGCCTTTATTCTGGCCGGCGGCTTCGCCACGAGGCTGTGGCCTCTCACGGAGAAGCGTGCCAAGCCGCTCCTGCCGCTCGGGGGAAAACCCCTCATCAGCCTCCTCGTGGAGAAGATCCCCCCGGAAATCCCCGTGGTCGTGAGCACCAACGGGGCGTTCGCGAAGCTCTTTGAAACATGGGAGGACACGGTTCCCCTCTCGCATCGTGTCCGGATGCTCATTGAGACAAGTGAGAAGGAGGCGCAGAAAATGGGTGCGCTCGGCGCACTGGCGGACTGGGTATCGCAGGAACGCATCGACGAGGACATCCTCCTCCTCACGGGAGACAATTACCTCGGCTTCTCGATCACGCATTTCCTCTCGACGTACAAGAAAGGCATTCCCCTCCTCGCCGCATTCGACATCAAGGATCCACACCGCGCCTCCAGCTTCGGCACGGTCATCCTGGAGAAGGACAACCCCACGCACATCGCCGGATTCGAGGAGAAGCCGAAGGAACCGAAAACGACGCTCGTCTCCACCGGCTGCTCCGTCCTCCCGCGGGAGATTCTGCCCGTGCTCATGGAATTCGCCTCAGCGCATCCGGACAACGTCGGGGGACTCTTCGAAGAGCTCCTCCGCAGACATATTCCCGTGGAGTGTTTCGTCTTCACACAACCGTGGCTCGACATCGGCTCTTTCTCTTCCTACCTCGAAGCTCACCGGCTGGTCGTTGGGGAGCGCGTCCTGCTGGAGCCGGGCGCGGACGTGGACCATGCCGCATGCTCCGGGAGCGTCACGGTGGGACGGGGGAGCAAAGTGGAGAATGGCTCCCTTCATGACTGCATCATCTTCGAAGATTGCCTGATCGAAGATTGCGTTCTCCGGGACTGCATCGTGGACGATCGTTGCCACCTCAAAGGCATGGATCTGACAGGGAAAATGCTGCGGGAGGGCACTGTGCTGGAAAGGGAGTAATCCCCCGGCCTGTGCATTGCACGGAAGCCGCGCCTTCCCTACACTCACTCCACCATGAAACGCCTCTTCGTCATGTCCAGTGTCCTCCTCCTGCTCCTCGCAGGTTGCTCGTCCGCCAATACGGCCGTGGAACTCCGGATCGCGCCGGCAGGACAGGCTCACAAGAAAGAACTCCTCGAAGCCGCTGTGAAAGTGGTACAGGGAAGGATGGAACAGGCAGGCCAGAAAATGAAAGCAGTCAATCTCACGGAAGAGGAATCCGGCGCCGTCCTGCGCTTCGCGGTGGCCGATGCCGCCGTCCGGGAGAAGCTCCTCTCTGATCTTTCGGAACCTTTCAGCCTCGCGCTGATGGTGGAAGCACCCAAGGAAGAAGCAGACATCTACTCCGAACTCTACGGCGGATTCAGAGAGACCGGCATCACGGAGAAACATGTGACGTGGGCGACATCCAGCGAAACACCGGCTGGTCTCGGCACAGCCACCATCGGTCTGACGAAGGTGGCGGAGACCCATTTGGGAACGATCTACAGCCAAAACCTCGACAGCGAAATCGCTCTCTTCGTCCGCGGCCACCTCATGTCCCGCAAACGGATTACGGGAACGGATAAAGAAGGCCCCCTTCAGATCGATAACATTCCGAGTCCCGCTGTCGCCGCCGTGTTCGCAAACGATGTGAACGTCGGCTCCTTCGTGACCTTCCATCCTCTCACCATCGGAGAAGGGACTTCCGCATCATCGAGTTCCACGGCATCAGGCAGCTCTCTGAGCCAAAACCCCTAATCTCTCATTCCTCGTTCCTCATGCAAAAAAATCGCCGTCTCATCTGGCCAGTCATCACCGCCATTCTCGGTCTTCTCATCGTACTGATCTCTCTCCCGCAAGACTGGAAAGGATGGGCCCCCTCTTTCCTGCGCGCCCCGTCCCTGCACCTCGGCCTCGATCTCGTGGGCGGCACACAGCTGGATTTTCGTATCTCCGAAGAAGAGATCCGCTCACAGCATGAGGCCGTCGTGACGGCACTCGCGGCTGCGGAAGGCAGAAATGCCTCCGCGGAGGAGCTCGGTCGTCTGCGGATGCAGAAGATCAGCATCGAACAGCAGCAGAGCAGTATCGTCGAAGCCATTCGCACGGTACTGGAGCGCCGCATCAACGCCCTCGGCGTGAGTGAGGCGACCATCACGCCGTCGTACATCGGCAACGAGAAACACCTCCTCGTGGAGTGTCCGGGCATCATCGACACACAGGAGTGCATCAGGGTGGTGGGCAAGACGATCCAGCTCGAATTCAAGGAGGAAATGACGCAACCAACTGAGGAATTCACGCAGGGTGTGCGCGCGAAGGCTGCGACAACCATGCGCCGCATCACCGAGAGCGGCTCCTCGCTGCAGAAAGAAGGGCAGGACATCGGTTCACAACTCGGGATGGTCTACCAGGACAATCATGCGTTCTTCAAGGACTCTCTCCCGCAGGGATTGGAGGATCTCTGGAAGAAGACCCCCGGCCCCACCGTCTATCAACGTGACGGCAGCATCCGCACACTGACGCAGGACAAGGACGGCAAGCAGGTGCCGAAAGACATCCCCGGTATCTTCCTCGTCCAAGTCACAGGCCCCCTCACGGAGACCGGTCGTCTCGTGAACGAGGCACCGATGGCCTTCTCCCTCCTCTCCAAGTCCGAACCCGGCGCCTCGTACGTCTACAAGCCGGACACTATTCTTGATACGAGCGTGGACCCGCTCGTCGCAGGAGCGCTCCGCTCCATGACCTCCGGCTCGCTCTCACCTCTCGCAATATCCGATACCACAGCGAAAGTTCTCTTCCTCCGCGGCATAGTGAAAGGGAAAGAGTCCGTGGATGTCAGTCACATTCTCGTGGCCTACGCAGGTGCCTCTGAAGCCGCGACATCCGTGACGCGCACGAAAGGGGAAGCTCTGGTCCGTGCGAAGGAACTGAAAGCGAAGATCGATGCGGGAACGAGCTTCGAATCCGTGGCGAAAGCCGATTCGGATGGCGCATCGACGAAAGCAACCGGAGGGAGCCTTGGCCCCATCTCCCGCGGTTCCTGGCCTCCTACCTTCGAGCAGGCCGCCTTCACGCAAACCGTCGGAACGGTCAGTGACCCCATCGAAACGTCCTACGGCTACCACCTCATCCGCGTCAACGCTCCCGTCTCCTCGACGCCGGACTCCGCCAGCTACGATGAGCTGACACTCACGGGCAACGATGCCTCCTCTCGCGCCTCCGAGCTCGTCGACCAGATGAAGCAGGGGAAGATCAAAACGACGGAGCAGGCGCTGCCGATTCGCACGCTCTTCTTCTCCCTTGAACCCACGGGCTGGAAAGACACGGCACTCAACGGCAAGCACTTCCGCTCCGCTGCAGTGACGGTGGATCCGGTGACGAATGTCCCGGTGGTACAGATCGCCTTCGACGACGAGGGCGGCCGCATGTTCCAGGAACTCACGAAGAACAATGTGGGGAAACGCATCGCCATCTTCGTCGGCGGGCAGTTGGTTTCGGCTCCCGTGGTTCAGCAGGAGATCTCCGGCGGCACGGCTATCATCACCGGCAGTGCGAACTTCGAGGAAGCCAAGAATCTCGCATTGGACCTCAATACAGGCGCGATCCCCGCCCCCATCTACCTCGTGGGTCAGTACACCGTCGAAGCAACGCTGGGAGCCGCCGCGCTGCAGACTTCTCTCGAGGCCGGACTCATCGGCATCCTCCTGGTCATGGCGTACATGATCCTCATGTACCGCATGCTCGGCGTCGTGGCCGACCTGGCCCTCACGCTCTACGCCGTCCTCCTCACCGCCTCTCTCAAACTTCCCGTCCTCCTCGTCACGTCCAACTACGTCGTCCTCACGCTCGCCGGCATGGCGGGAATCATCCTCAGCATCGGCATGGCCGTGGATGCCAACGTTCTCGTCTTCGAACGCATGAAGGAGGAGCTGCGCAAGGGTAAACTAGTGAAAACCGCTGTGGAAGCCAGCTTCAAGCACGCCTGGCCCGCGATCCGGGATTCGAACGTCTCATCGCTCATCACCTGCGCGATCCTCTTCCTCATCGGATCCTCCATCGTGCGTGGCTTCGCCGTCACACTCGCCATTGGCGTCTTCCTCTCGCTCTTCACGGCCGTCACCGTCACGCGCTGGCTGCTCCGTCACCTCGCCGCCACATCGCTCGCTGATAAGCGTTCCCTCTTCTACCGCCAGCCCCGCGGAAAACCGCCGGCAGGCTCACCGTCCGCATGACCGACCGCCTCGCTCTCCGCCTGACGCTCACGACGCACATCGGCGTCACGGCCGGGGAACGCAGGGAACCGCAGGAGATCCTCGTGTCTCTCTCCATGGAGAACGATTCACGGACCGTCGCGAAGGCGGATGATCCCGTCGCGGGAGTGGACTATGCGCTGCTGACGGAGGAAATCCGAAAACTGGCGAAGATCGAACGGAAGACGATCGAACGCCTCGCGGAGGACATCGCCACCTCCCTCCTGCAAGCTTCTACAACCTCCTGGGTTTCGGTAACCGTGACGAAGAAACCGCCGCTCGAAGGTGTGGAGGAGGCGAGTGTGACGATCGAGCGAAGGAGGGAAATAAAGCCTGTCAGGAGAGGCCCCCTTCTTGCCTAGGAACCCTTCCTGCCTTTCCTGCCTTTCCTGCCCTTCCTGCCATTCTTGCTCTTCCTGCCTTCTCTCAAGAATCATCCTGAACGAGTACAATGGTTCGGTTGGCACACGTGTACATCGGTCTCGGCTCCAATGTCGATCCGGAAATGAACCTCCCGGAAGCAGCGGTCCTGTTGCGCAAGAACTGGCCGGACATCCGCTTCTCTTCCGTCTTCCGCTCCGCCCCGCAGGAGATCCCCGACCAGCCGGACTTTCTCAATGCCGTCGCCGAGGTTCAGTCGGACGATTCGCCGGAAGAAATCATCGCTGTGCTGCAGAACATCGAAGGTACACTCGGCAAGAAACCTCCTTTCCGCTACGGCCCGCGCACACTCGATCTGGACCTCCTCCTCTACGAAGACACCATCCGCACCGATCCCACACTGACGCTCCCCCACCCCCGCATGCACCGGCGCCGGTTCGTGCTCATGCCGCTCACGGAACTCATCGACCCCGATTCCTTCCACCCGCTCCTCGGACAGAGCTGGAAAGAATTGCTCGAGGAAGTGTCGTTCCAGCCCTGTGAGAAGGATCCACTCAACCTGTAACATTCCCCATTTTAATATTCCTCAACCGGGGAGAATCCGAGCACTATCTCAATCCATACGCTATACTTCCACACCATGCGTGAAGACATCGCCCGCATCCTGAAGGCCATCGGAGAGGACCCGGAGCGTCCGGGGCTGAAGGGCACGCCGAAGCGCTGGGAGGAGGCCATGCGCTTCCTCACGGCGGGTTACGACCAGAAGCTCGACGACATCGTGAACAAGGCGCTCTTCCCCGCAGATACGGAGGGGATGGTGATCGTCAAAGACATCGAGTGCTACTCGCTCTGCGAACACCACATGCTCCCCTTCTTCGGCAAAGTCCACGTGGGGTACATCCCGGAGAAGCACGTCATCGGCCTCAGCAAGATCCCTCGCATTGTGGACATGTTCGCGCGGAGGCTGCAGGTGCAGGAACGTCTCGGCCAGCAGATCTGCGACGCACTGGAGGAAGTACTCCAGCCCAGGGGCATCGGAGTCGTCATGGAGATGCAGCACCTCTGTATGATGATGCGCGGCGTCCAGAAGCAGCACTCCGAAGCCGTGACGAGCCATGTGAGAGGCAGTTTCAAGAGCGATGCAAGAACACGGGAGGAGTTCCTGCGTTTGATTCAGTGACGTCACCTTGAGCTTGCCGAAGGGTTCAAGAAAGACGCACGGACGCGGGAGGAGTTCCTTCGGCTGATTCAGTAACATCACCCTGAGCTTGCCGAAGGGTCCTGCGTTTGATCGGAACCCGCTCTTAAGCACCCTGAGCGTACACCGGCAATGCGCTCAGTTTGCCGCTCTTCGAGAGTTCGAGAATCTTCGCAGACGGGAGGAGGGACCGCATCTTTCGTCGGATACCTTTGTACTCCTCGGAAAGCCGGTCGATGCTCCGGGGGGCCGCCTTCTCCTGTGCCTCGATTGCCCCCGCTTCGGCAAGGTCATGCTCGGTGATCTCCATGCCATCCTGAAGACGTACGGAAGCGACGTCCGTGTGCTGCTGTTCGGTGTGATGGTGTTCATGTGCCGCCACACCTTCCGCCCATGCGGCGTCCACGACATTCTCTTGCCCCTCGATGGCACGGGCATCAAATGTTTCCGAACCGGATTGCCCCTGGAAGGCCTGGCCCGCCATCCCCTCGGGTAGCGCCTTGTTCGTCGCTTGCGAACCCTCAAATGCTTTCGCAACACTCTGTCTCGCTTCCTCCAAATGCCGCATCACCTCACGCCGATCCTCCCCTCGCAACACCTCCTCGACATCATCACGCATATCCGACCGGGCGTCGCTGATACGTTCGGCTTTCCTGCGAAGCCGCTCGGCAAGCTCCTGTGCGCTCCGTCCTTCCGTCTCCTTCGCAACATCCCGGTAGAAAGCTTTGGCGGTGTCGAGTGCGGTCATGGGCCCAGTGTGTCGAAGAGGAGAAAGCTGCTCAATGAGATAGTCGACGAAAATGGCTGACAAGTATTTTCCCTCTTGCAGTAGACAAACTAGAGGTAGTGCCAATGTAGAGCCGCCCCGCCGTGGCGGCTTTTCCTATGACAATGTTCGTCGTTCGTAGACACAGAACGTATACGCGTACAGATGACGCTGGTCTTCCTCATGTTCCTCCCGCGATACCTCTTCCCACTTACTGGAATCGAGTGGCAGGAAAAATGCGTCACCCTCGATGACAGTGTGCACATGCGTCAGGTAGACACGATCGGCCTTTGGCAGGGCTTCCTTGAAGATCTCCGCACCACCGATGATGAAGGCTTCCTTGGCGCCGAGCGCCTCCTCCGCAACTTTCAGCGCCTCGTCCAGCGAGTGAACGACGATACAACCCTGAACCTTCAGGCGCGGCTGACGCGTAACAATGATGTTCGAACGATTCGGGAGCGGCTTCCCGATGGAATCGAATGTCTTCCTCCCCATGATGACGGGCTTGCCCTGAGTTCGCTCCCGGAAGTACCGGAGATCGTTCGGGAGACTCCAGGGAAGCCTGCCACCGACGCCGATGACGTTATTCTTGGAAGCCGCAACGATCAGTGAAATGATCATGCAACAGCAGCTTATCGCTTACCGCTCAAAGCTCAAAGCTGTCATACGGCAATGGGAGCTTTGATGGCGGGATGCGGGTCGTACCCCGTGATTTCTATATCCTCGAATTTGAACGCGAACAAATCTTTCACCGCCGGATTCAGCTTCAACTGCGGTAACTTTCTCGGCTCCCTCGAAAGCTGCTCCTTCGCCTGCTCCAGATGATTGTTGTAGAGGTGCGCATCACCCAGGGAATGAACGAAATCGCCGGGCACAAGGCCCACGACCTGCGCGATCATGCTCGTGAGGAAGCTGTACGACGCGATGTTGAACGGCACGCCGAGGAACACGTCGCAACTCCGCTGGTAGAGCTGACAACTGAGCTTCCCGTCGGCGACGTAGAACTGGAAGAGCGTGTGGCAGAGCGGAGGAGCGGACTTCGTGTGCCCCGCAATGTCGGTGACGTTCCACGCCGAGATGACCATGCGACGGGAATTCGGGTTCTCCTTGAGCTGCTTCACCACCATCGAGAGCTGGTCATAGGTTTTCCCGTCCCCTCCTTCCCATCGCCGCCATTGCTTGCCGTATACCGGCCCCAGCTCCCCCCACTGCCCCCCGAACGCCGCATCCGTCTTGATGCGCTCGATGAACTCCTTCTTCTTCGCCATCCACGCTTCCGAGTACCGGGGAAACTGCGCGGCCAATCCTTCGGCCTGAAGATAATCCTCGAACGGCCACTCATCCCAGATGTGCACGTCGCGATCGACCAGGTACTTGATATTCGTATCGCCCGCGAGGAACCAGAGCAGCTCGTGGATGATCCCGCGTGTGAAGAGCTTCTTCGTCGTGAGGAGAGGGAAGCCTTCACTCAAAGGAAACCGCATCTGATAGCCAAAAATACTCCTCGTCCCAACGCCCGTCCGGTCATCTTTCGGTGTTCCCTTCTCGAGGATCGTCCGGAGGAGATCGAGGTACTGCTTCATGGGATGGATATGGTAGCACAATGAATCAGCCTCGAAGAAGCTTCGAGCTCAGATGTACCCACTCACGATTACTTGCACCGCTCCGGCTTCTCCCCCGCTGCCTTCATTCCCCCGTACGCCGGCCCGTAGTTGTTCTGTGCGTTCCAGAACTGGTACCCGCAGAACCCGGCGTCGTACACCGCGTCGATCTCATCGTGAATTTCCTGGGATGTCATGAAGTAGCCCTGGATCCACGGACGGATCTTCTGCGCCTGCTCGGGCCCGAGCAGATCCGCATACCCCGTGAGCGTCCGGTACACCATCCAGTAGGGGCGGCTGCGCGGATGCTTCGCGGGATTGTAGTACGCATTGGCCGCGAAGGATGACGGATACGCCATGGGGGAAATGATGTCGAGGATGGGGGCGAAGCGCACGAAATCCTGTCCGAGATTCTCCACGTTGATCGGGAAATCCCACCCGAGGATGGCGTAGGTGCTCATGCCGAGCTTCGTCTCCGGATGCACCGTATCGATGACTTCCCGCGCCATGCGGAGGAACACCTCAAGGTGATCGGCCTTCTGCACGCCATTGAGACCGATGGCGGGGAACGAGTAGCTCGTGGGGTAGCGGATGTAATCCATGTTCACCTCGTCTATGCCGCTCGAGACGAGATCGATGAGGATCTGACGGTTGTAAACGAGGGTCTCGGGGGCGGCGGCATCCACCCATTCTCCACCGAGTTTTTGCTGCGTCTTCGGATTCTTGATCTGAGTTTCCGGCAGGCGCGTCGAAAGGAGCGGGTCTTTGACGGCGATGAACCGCCCGATGGTGTAGAGGCCCTTCTCGTGAGCCTGCGTGATGAAAGCGGGGAGATCGTAGAGAGGCATCACGGTGTCGATCTCCGTGGCGAGAGGAGCATCGGTCTGGAAGTACACCTTGCCGCCCTTCACATCGAAGACGATTGCATTGCCGCCCGCGGCGATGACGGCATCCATGGTTTCTGTGACGAAGTCCTTCCTCTTCATGCTCCCCGCCGTGAGGTACACCCCCGTCCGATTGTCGGGGCGCATCTCTTCCTGAGGCGGCTCCGTCATGACCGCTTCCCCCTCATGCTTCATCATCTGCAGCATTCCTTTGCCGCGCTGCGAACGAAGCAGTGCGCGTTTCTCCTCGGAGGTGAGACTGCTCATGTTCTGCTCCGTCAACGCCTCGGATGACGAGGATCGGCGAAGAAAAATCTTCTCTGAAGAAGTCCGGTACGAGAACAAATCGAACGAGGGAGACGATGAAACGGCCACCGTGAGCGACGATGCGCTATCGGCGAAATGGACCGGGACGGGCACAGGCTGAACGGGTGTCGGCGCCGCGTGCATCGGAGAGAAGGACAAACGGAACGCGGCGACGGCTGTGACAGAGAGGAAGGCAATCAAGGAGAAGAGACCGAAGCGCAGGAAATGACGAGGGGGGGTCACTGCGGGCTCCTGGTGCGTGAGTATACCAGCCGGCATCGCCTGCGCTATGCGGGAATGTTCCTGGACGGAAAGCAGGTCGATAATCGCGTCGTACATAGGATGTTTGTGTTGGTCAAAGTATAGCAGAAATTGGCTTCCGGAGCCAGAGAACTACGACCGCTTCTTCGCCTTGCCGGCATAACGCCATGCCATTTCGAAGATCTGCCGCTGCGTTTCGGCCACTTCCTTGCTCTCGATGATCACGCCGAACATGGACGTGGGAGAGCCGAAGGAACAGATGGCAACCTTGTGATCGTAAATATTGATTTCGTTCGTGAAGTCGAAATCCTTTCCAGGGACGAGCCGGATCTCGCGAAATTTGGCCTTGTCCTCCCCGTGAACTCTGCGTCCCGCCTCGTCATCTGGCGCGATCCCGCGGAGGTGTATCTTCCGCCGCACGCGCTCCGCCACGTACTCTTCGTCATAGGCCGGCCAGTGTGAGCGGACCACGGCGGAGTTGGCGAAGTTGAGGAGCTCCTCATGAGCGGCCAGCGTGTCCTGGTAGACATGGCGAACCCCCTCCCACCCCTCGAAGAACCGCACCTCGGGTTTGCGCTCCTTGCCGCCCTGGAGCGACTTCAGTTCGGGGAGCGATCGCTCGAGGAGCGTCAGGTTCTTGCGCGCCTCGAGTGCGAATTGCCCCGGCGGAACGGGCGCGTAGCACTTCCCCCTAACTTTCTTGGCTACCGTGAAGAGCCCTCGTCGCACGAGACCTTCCAGCGTGTTGTACGCCGTCACGCGGTTGAGGCCCGTCACCCTGGCGTACTCGGACGCGGGAGCGGATCCCGCCTGCAACCCGGCGAGGAAGAGCTGCGCTTCCTTGTCGTCGAGGCCATTACTGCGAAGGATGAAGAGGAGGTCTTTGGGCATGCACCCATTGTAGTTAATTTCAACAACGAAAGAAACAGCTAAAGATGAATGAGGAAAACAGGGGGGGGGTGGCGCTCCACGGGGGGTGAAGGGGGAGGCCCGGCCCCGCATGTGCGGGGCGTACCGACGAGACGGAAGCGAAACCTTGGAGCTTCCGGCGAGGAGGTACCGGGCCGGGCGGAGGAGTGCTTGGAGCGCCGGCGTTTTGGCTCCACCTTTGTAGCCGGACAAAGGTGGAAAAAAGAGGAATCTTAACGACCTTTTCCCTTCGCAAGATCATTCCTTTCTTTCGTCCACGAGGATGGACATATGTCCCTGAACACACACTCCTCACATTTCCTGTTCCTCGCGGTACACACCGCCCGCCCGTGGCTGATCATGAGCGTATTCAGCGCTCCCCACTGCGGCCTCGGGACCTGCCGCAGCAGATCGATCTCGATCTTCTCGGGTGTGTGCGTCGTGGAGAGTCCGAGACGACGAGCCAGGCGTTGCACATGCGTATCCACCGCGATCCCCTCTTCCTTGCTAAATCCCGCATGCAGAACGATGACGGCCGTCTTGCGTCCGACGCCAGGGAGCGTGAGCAGGCCCTCCATCGTCTCCGGAACCTTCCCGCCGAATGTCTCCATGATGATCCTGCACGTTCCCCGGATAAATTTCGCCTTGTTGCGGAACGTCCCGCAGGAGTGGATGTCGCGCTGGAGCTCTGTGAGCGGAACACTCAAATAGTCCCCGGACTTCCGGTACTTCCTGAACAGTGTCTTCGTCACGATGTTCACCCGTTCGTCGGTGCACTGTGCACTGAGGATCGTGGCAATGAGCAATTCAAGAGGCGATGTGAAATGTAGGAAAGACTTCGGCGGCTTGTAGAGACGCTTGAGCTCTCGGAGGACATGATCGATGGGAACGGCATCACGCCTGCGCATGCTTCCAGTATACCTTCCTGCCCTTCCTGCCTTTTCTGCCCTTTCTTACCTCTTCACACAGCAATGACAAGCAAACTGCCTCGCGGAGGGAAGAACCTGCGCTATCATGTCGCCCTCATGCCTTTTCCGCCTCTCACCGTCTTCGATCTGGAAACGACAGGGCTCGACCCCAAGCGGGGGCATCGCATCATCGAAATAGCCGGCGTACGTGTCGAGGATGGGAAGATTCGCGAGGACGCGACGTTCGCCCGCTTCGTCAATCCCGAGCGCGACATCCCGGCGGAGGCGAAACAAATCAATAAGATCTCGGAAGAAGATGTGGCGGGCGCGCCCACGATCGACGTCGTCCTCCCTGAGTTCCTGGAATTTGCCCATGGTACCGTCCTCTTCGCGCACAACGCCTCCTTCGACACCTCATTCCTCCTCGTGGAGAAGGAGTACTGCTGGGGCTACGTGGATCTTCCGGAAGTCCTGTGTACGATGCAGCTCTCGCGCAATCTCTTCCCACACGAATTCCGCCACAGCCTGGATGTCCTCGCACGGAAGTTCGCGCTTCCGATGCCGGAGGGACGCCACCGCGCGCTGGCCGACGCCGTCCTCGCGGCGCAGGCGCTGCAAAAGATGCTTGAGACAGGCAACGTCCGGTCGATGGAGCAGCTCAGGAAATTGGCTTCCATAAGGCAATTGGTTAGTTGATGTGAGAATTGTGAATTTTGAATTGTGCGCAATTCTCAATTCACTCTTCACAATTCATGAACGTAACGATGAAAACTCTGGAATTCCGGGTAGAATAGACTCAAGCAATGGCCATTCTTCCTGTTATCACCGGCCCCGACTCCCCGATTCTCCGCAACGGCACGAAGCGCGTCGCGAAGGTGACGAAAGAGCTGCAGAAATTGTTCAAGGACATGCGGGACACCATGGTGGCGGAGGTGGGCGTGGGGATCGCCGCACCCCAGGTGGGTTCGGACTTGCGCATCTGCCTCGCGAAGATCGACGGAAGGGTGGCAACACTCGTCAACCCGGAGATCACCTTCCGCGGCGCACGGAAGGAAACGGACGAGGAAGGCTGTCTCAGCTGTCCGGGGTTTCAGGTTGCCGTCCCCCGCTCCACGGAAATCATCGTCCGGTACCTGGATGGTCGCGGGCAGAAACAGGAACGGAAACTGACCGACTACAACGCGCGCGTTGTGCAGCACGAAGTCGACCATCTGGATGGCGTGCTGATCGTGGATTATCTACCGGCTGGATTGTCACACCAGCCCGTCGGGCACGGCGGGTGAGCGCATGTCCTCCAGGACCTTCGCCAGACGCTTGCGTGCGACATGAAGCCTGCGCTTGATCGTGCCGATGGGAGTACCTTCACCAGCCTCTGACATTTCCTTCAGACTCATTCCTTGGAAATAAAACTCCTGCAGCATACGACGATCGAGCGGCTTCAGGCGCTGCAATGCTCTCGCCACATCTACACGCGTTTCTTGCTGCATACATGCTTCCAGCGGCAAGGGTTCCTTGGACCGTTTTCCATCAACAGAGAAATCCCCCTGGCATTCCTGGCGCCCCTTCTTCCGCAGCCCATGATTGATCACCATATGACGAACCGTCGAACGCAGCCAGCCGGGAAAGGCGTGGGCGTTGCGGATCTGATCCGCTTTCCGGATCACCTGTATCCAGATGTGCTGCGACATATCGTGCACATCCTGCCCCACCCCCAAGCGATACAGCATCTGTATCACGAAGACATGGTACTTCTCATACAATGCATTGTTCTCCCCTCGCACGAACGCCTCGATCTCCGCCCTCTCCACCGCATCATCCCCGTCGTCTGCCTCCACCGTCTCATCCGGCGTACCCCATTGCTTCACCTCATCCACACCCGCCTCCGGTTCGAGAACCGCTACGGAGGGGTCTCCTTCAAGACCGAAGAATGCGGGCTCATCCAACATGGAATCGCGATGGTGGGGGAAAAGGTGGCTACCGTCCAACGGAAACAACCGTCCATTGCACAGGAAGGCTTGTAGAAGCTATTCTTTCGGCATGCCGGAGCTGGAAGCAATCATCGGCCTCGAGGTGCATGCACAGATGAACACGAAGACGAAGATGTTCTGCGGGTGCGACAATGACGCGTTCGGGAAGGAGCCGAATACCACCGTCTGCCCGATCTGCATGGGGCATCCGGGGACATTGCCGGTTCCGAATGGAGAAGCGATTCAAAAGTCCATCAAGGCGAGTCTCGCCATCGGCTGCACGATCAACGGGAGCAGCCACTTCGACCGCAAGCACTACTTCTACCCGGATCTGCCGGCGGGCTTCCAGATCTCACAGTACGACTTCCCGCTCGCATCGAAAGGGAAGGTGACCTATGAGCTGGATGGGGAAGAGAAAGCCTGCAACATCACACGCCTCCACATGGAGAACGATGCGGGAAAGCTCTCCCATCGCGGCGACCTGACCCTCTGCGACTACAACCGCGCCGGCACGCCGCTCGTGGAGATCGTGACGGAACCGGACCTGCGGAGCGCCGCCGAAGCAGTGGCATTCGCCGAAGAACTCCGGAGAATCCTGATCGCCGTCGGTTCCAGCGACGCGGACATGTTCAAGGGCATGATGCGCTTCGACGCGTCGATATCGCTGCGGGAAAAGGGGACGAAGAAGCTCAATCCGCGGAGTGAGATCAAGAACCTCAACTCGTTCAAGGCACTCGAACGGGCGCTGACGTATGAGGAAAACAGGCTGCGCGAACTCTGGGAGGAACAGAAAGGCCCGCCCAAGGGGGACATCACGGTCGGCTGGATGGACGACGAAGGCCGCACGAGAATGCTCCGCGACAAGGAAACCGCCGACGACTATCGCTACTTCCCGGAACCGGACATCCCACCGATGCAGTTCACACGGGAAGACATTGAAAAAATACGGAAGGAACTGCCGAAGATGCCCGCACAGCTCCTGGAGGAATACCGTGCACTGAAGCTCACAGACGCCGAAGCGGCGATGCTCGTCGATCAACCCCTCCTCCGGGAACGCTTCGACGCCGTTCATGCCGTGACGAAGGACGCTAAACGCGCCTCCAGCCTCGTCCTCACGCAGCTCGTCGGGTTTCTGAAGGAACAGGGGAAGGAAGTGACCCAAGGCCCCTCGACGAAGGACCTGGTTGATCTGGCTGAAGCTGTCGCGAGCGGCAAGATTTCCGGCAACGCGGCCAAGGACGTGCTGGAGAAGATGATCACGACCGGTAAGTCGCCGAAAGAAATTATTGCTGCGGAAGGCATGCAGCAAATCTCGGACACGGGAGCCATCGAGAAGCTCGTGGATGAGGCGATCAAGGCGAATCCCAAGGCCATCGAATCATTCAAAGCCGGAAAAACAGCAGCACTCGGGGCCGTCGTCGGCTGGGTGATGAAGCAGTCCAAAGGGCAGGCAAACCCCGCGCTGGTGAATGAGATTTTGATGAAGAAGATCTCATAAACGAGGCTGCTTGTCTCCTTGGGAATTGTGATGTTTAATGTACATATGAGCGTGAACGCCCCCGGAGACGATCTCCATGCTTCCCTGCCGGCTGCATCCCCATCATTCTTCAGTGACTCATCTGTCCAGTCGGCATTCGATGCCCTCGGCCTGACTGTGGAAGAATCATCCGACCGCCAATTGCGTTTCCGTTTTCCAGAGACGTGCGATCTGGGAGAGGTAACCGGAAGCGTCACGAGATTCAACGACGGATTCACGATCATTCTCAATGCATTGGGTGTCATTCCGATTCAATCCAAAGTGACGGAACAAGAGGTCCTCTCAACCCTCACCATCGAAGCAATCCAGCGTGTCTGCCAAAGAGAACAGGAACGAATAGGTTTGCATCCGACCGATCCGGCACCATACAGCAAGACCCGACGATTGAACTTCGTCCAATAGGTGAATGAGATTCTGCTGAAGAGAATTTGAGGAAACCGACGAAGCCGAAGAGACCGAAGATTACTTCGAAAAAGCTCTTCGGTTTCCTTGGCTTCCTCGGTCTCTTCGGTCTCCTCAATCATTCCGTAACTCTCTCCATGTACGCCCCGGTCTCGGTATTGACGCGGATCTTGTCGCCTTCGTTGATGAAGAGAGGAACCGTGACCTGCAGACCCGTCTCCGTGGTCGCAGGTTTGCCGCCGCCCGTGGCCGTGTCGCCGCGGACACCCGGGATCGTTTCCTTCACGGTCAGGACAACCTTGGACGGGAGCTGGATACCGATGGCGTTGCCGTCGAAGACGAGCGCGTCGACTTCCTGGCCCTCCTTGAGGAAGCTCTTCACCTGTTCCAGCGTCTCGGCCTGCAGCGTGAACTGGTCGTAGTCGTCGAGATTCATGAATGTGTACCCGTCGCTATCCTTCCCGTAGAGGAACTGCACGCGCTTGTAGCCCACGTCCGCCTCCTCGATCTTCTCACTCCCCTGGAAGTTCTTGGCCAAAATGGCGCCCGTCTTCAGGTTCTTCAGCTTGCACTGCATGTTCGCCTTGGACTGGCTCTTGCGACCGAACTGCGAAGCGACGACGAGGAAGGGCTGTCCATCGATCGTAATGGCTCGGCCGGGCTTCAGATCTGTGATGGTATACATAGCCCGCAGAGTGTGGCGATAGTGGCAAATGGTGTCAAGGAGGCACTGCGCCTCACTGTCCCAACGCCACTTCTTCCCTCACTTTCTGAAACTCCGTCCGGACGTACCGCGCGAGTCCGTTCTCCGGCAATGCATGGAAGAGGCGGCGGAGGATACGCCCGCGGTCGGGGCTCCTCTCGATGGAACGGAACTCTGAAAGGAGCTGGTTGTAACGGGAGATGGGCTGCTTGTAGAGGAAGATGCGACTGCACATCTGCTGCACGAGGAGCTCGACCTGTTCGTCCGTGAGAGAGACGATCTGCTTGCGTGCGAGGAGGTAGCGCGACACATCCGCACCGAGGACGACGGCGCCTGTGCCCGTGGGAAGGCCTTTGTCTTCCACCGTCTGTGCGAACGCCGTGAGGGCGGCTTTCGCCTCCTTGCGCATCTCCGGCGAGAGCGACGAGGTGGCATCGTCCACCATATCCAGCTGCGGCAGGAGCGTCTGGAATGTCGTGAGTGCGTCACTCACACCTCCCTCCTCCGCTTGCTGCGTGAGCATCGCGAGCGTGTCCACGAGCATCGTGCCCTGCACATCGGCCGGTTTCACACCGCTCTCCGGGAGCTCCGCACTGGTCTCGAGGACGGTCTTCTTGAGGAGGTACGCCTGATCGTCAGGGAGCACAGCGGTGGAGTCGGCGACTTCCTGCGCCACACGGTCATTGACGAGCTTCGTCAGCTCACCGGATCCTGTGGCCACAGCGAGCAGGGTCTGGCGATACTCGTCGAGCGGCTTCTGCGCGGCATCCGTCCCGGTGCCGCTCGCAAGCAATGCCGCGGCTTCGTTGAGACGGGTGTTCGCGTGGTCGAGGAGCTTCTGGACCTTCGCCTCCTGTCCGATAGTGAGAAGGATATCCACGGCTTCCGCCACACGCTTCACTGGGTAGAGACTCGATCCCGGCAGGATACCTGCGCTCCGTGCCCGGCGCTTCTGCTGAAGGACCGCAATCTCCTTGCGACGAACGGCGTCGCGATCGAGGTTGTTGGCCACCCACACACTCGCCCCCTCGCGTTCCGTCGTCTTGCGCACGTTGGACGGAACGGACCCCAAGCGCACTCCTTCGCCGGCAACGAGAGCGAGCATGCGTGAACCTTCCATCACCTTCGCCCCCCGGTCCCACACTGCAATATCATCGACTTCGTCACCCGCAGTCATCGATACGCTTCCCTCGTTCACAGAAACGGTGCCGCGGGAAGTCGCGACGGTCCAGCCGGGACCGACGGATTCAGGAACCAGCACCTGCATCCACAACGTGCCTCGCTGCAGCGAGAACGTGGGGGCGGCTCCCGCACGCGGCCGGTCGGAGAGATCGTGCAGACTGACGATGGTATCCGACCCGAAGCGGAGAACGCCGTCATCGTGCATGATGAGCGTGGCGGAAGCATCGGGAGAGGTGCGGATCACGGCACTCTGGCGCAGCGCCACCTCACCTGTCACGGGCTGCCACAATCCACCGAAGAGGATGGATACTTCCCCCTGCGCAGGAACGAGCAGGACGGAGGAATCGGCGCGACTCTGCGGCGCGAGGAAGAGTGAAGGACTCACACGTACACCGATCGCGATGAGGAGAACTGCAATCGCCACGCGCGAAAAGCGGTACGCGAAGGAAGGAACGGCGACGGGCTGCAACCGCGGTGTCAGGCGCTGCCACATCGCGTCACGAATCATCACTGCAGGCGTGAGCGAGGTGCGCAACCTGTCCCACAAGGCAGCCGAAGGCAGCGCGATACGCGAAAGAACCAGCGAGCGGATGCGGGGCTGAGCGATATCTGCGGGGAGTTCTTGTTTGGCTTGGAGGAGAGCGCGCGGCGCATCGATCTGGCGGAGGATCTTCCCGCGCAGACGCCCCTGCATATCGGATGCGGGCTGGCACGTACGCACGGCATCCCGGAGGAGTGTTTCGACCTCTTCTGGAGGGGTGCCGGAGGGGGAAAAGAAGGAGAACATTCGCGATGCTAAAAACGAGGGAAGATGGCTTCTGTTACGCTCAGGAAGCCAAATCAGCGGGGAGGAGCTCTTTGAGCTTGCGTAGGGCGCGAAACTTGAGGATACGTACTCCCCCTTCGCTCATCTTGAGTACACGGGCCACGGCGCTGTGCGGCAGTTCGGACACATAACTGAGGAGCAGTACATCCCTGTAACGCCGGGGAAGACGGGCAAGAGCATCCTGGACGGTCTCGAGGAGTTCGGCCGAACGAGTCGCGGCGTCCGCACGGTTCATCGGATCGAGATCCGCGACCTCCTCCGGGATCTCATCGAATTGGCGCTGCGTTCGATAGGCGTCGATGACGGTGTGCCGCGCGATGCGGAAGAGCCACGCGCCGAAAGGGATATCCGCGCGCGCCTTGTACGTATGCAGCTTCTCCCACGCCTTCACGAAGACGTCGGACACGAGGTCCTCTACCATTTCCCGCGGCGCGCGAAACGCGGTGTAGCGGTAGATGGGGAGGAAGAAGTGATCGTAGACCTCTGCGAACGCTTCGGTGTCCCCGTCCTGCGCGCGGTTGACGAGCGCGAGGATGCCATCATTGTCCAGCGGGAGCGGCATGAGATGGGCACTATATTACTCCCATTCGATCGTTGCAGGCGGTTTTGAGGTCAAGTCAAGGAATACCATATCGATCCCCGGTAAGCCGAGAAGACGTTCCGTCATGCGCGAGAGAACGGCATCGGGCAACGGCGCTGCGTTGGCCGTCATGGCTTCCTGAGATTCGACCGGCCGGAGCACGATCGACTGGCCGCCCTCCTTCGCCCCGAACGGCAACAAGACGACGGGGAACTGCCAGACCGTCTCGTAGAGATCGGCACGCTTCAATTCCTCATCCACGACTGCATCCGCCTCACGCAGCAGATCGGCACGGTCTTTGCTCACGTAGCCCGGCACGAAAACGACAGGCGGTGGCGTGGCATGGGACGTGCAGAAGACGACGCGGTTGAATGCCGGAACGGTATTGGGAATCGTCGTCGCCATCTTCCGATGAACGTTGCTGATCTTCCTGTCGTCCGAAAACAACGCGACGGCATGGCGGTACGTCCGCCCGTCCCCCTGCACGCCCACGGAACGCACGGGCAACGTGAGGTGCGGCACGTCCACCGTCCCGATTTCTTCGGGGAAGCTCTCTGCTTCGGCGCACAGAATCCTCACGCCCAGCCCCGGACCGGGGAACGGGTGCCGCCAGACGAACTCGTGCGGCAAGCCGAGCTCTTCACCGAGAATGCGGACTTCATCTTTGTACAAATCCTTGAGCGGTTCCACGACCAAGCCGGCTTCCATCATCTTCGCGATCGCCTCCACGCGGTTGTGGTGCGTCTTGATGTGATCGGCGTGCTTCGTCCCCTTCGTCTCGATCGTGTCCGGATAGATCGTTCCTTGGCCGAGCATCCAGCCATCTTCCATCCGCAGCTTCATACGTTCACTGACCCGCTTCTGAACGGCGAGAAACGTGTTGCCGATGCGCTTCCGCTTCTCTTCGGGATCGTAGACGCCCTTGAGCGCGGCGAAGAATTCCTCCGATGCATCCTCGATGTGCAGGTTCGTGATGCCGAGCCGGTCGAAGGCGGCACGAATGTTCCTCACTTCGTTCTTCCGCATGAGTCCTGTATCCACGAGCAACCCCTGCACGCGATCCTTCCCGAGCAACTCATTGAGGAGTGTGAAAGCAACCGTGGAATCCACGCCACCCGAGACGAGCATAAAAACTTTACGTTCGCCGACTTCTTTCTTCAGCGCCGTTCCGATGTGTTCGCTGTAGCTCTCCATGGACCACGGCTCCGGATGACAGAGATCGACGAAACGCTTCAGGATCTCCATGCCATGCTGCGTGTGCGTGACTTCGAGGTGAAACTGCACACCGAAAATCTTCCGCGTCTCGTCCGCCATCGCGGCGATGCGGCAAGTATCAGACAACGCCGTGCGCAGAAAACCGGCGGGGAGGCGGGCCACCTCATCCCCATGCGACATCCAGGCGCCGAAGTGCTCCGGCAATCCCCGAAAGAGGGAAGAGGCGGGCTCGGTGACTGTGACATCGGCATGCCCGTACTCTTTCTTCTTCCCCGGTTTCACTTCGCCGCCGAGCGCGTTGGCGAGCCACTGGTGACCGTAGCAAATGCCAAGGATGGGAACGCCGAGGTCAAAGATGCCTCTGTCCATCTGCGGACTCCCCTTCTCGTACACGCTCTGCGGCCCGCCGGAGAGGATGATGCCCGCGGCACCCTTCAAATCTTTCGCCGGCGTCTCCGCGACTCTGATCTCCGAAAATGCCCCGAGACGGCGCACTCTATTCCCAATGAGGTGCGCGTACTGGCCGCCGGAATCCAGAATGACGATGGAACCTTCGCGGACGTTCATGGTGGCAGTGTAGCAGGATTGACGCCATATTTCCGTTCTCCCAAGCGAGCGGAATACCAGCCATCAGAGGATCGTTGACAGCGCGGAATACGGGGAGGAGGATGCCCCTCCTATGCCAACGAAGGACGTTTTTGAACCTCTCACCATTGCAGATCCCGGCTCCCCTCTCTTGCAGGCACAGTGCGGTGAGTTGGCGACGGGTGGCATCACACATTATGAGGATGTTGGAGCCTGCCTTTCGAAGGGCAATGGAAGAGGCGAACTCAAAAAAGCGGAGACTGTTCTCCAAACACTCTCGGAAGTATGTGCGAAGCTTCAGATTCCCTCCGAGGCGATCTCTGAGCAAATCAGATCTGTCCGGCAACCGTATTCGATGGCTTTCCAAGCCCTCCTCAGAGCGCACCCTCAACTCACAGCACCACAGAAAACGGAGGCACAGAGATACGCCACAATACATGCTCGCTGCCATGCGCTTGCATGCGCCATCCAGGAATGCCTCGCATCGGGGAACGGGGACGCTGCTGAGAAGCGGGGGGACCAGGAGCCACAGCGAAAGCCCTCTGCGGCGAAGCCGCGAAGATCAACAGTAATTCCAAGTGAGCAGACACCGGCAAAGGCAGGCTTCGATCTTGCCAGTCTCGGCATCACGGTTGACCCACTGCAAAAAAGAACCTCTGTAAGGAGAAAACCGTCATCTGCGGGCAATCCATTCACGGCGTTCGCGTGGGTTTGCCGCCACCCCATACAGGCAGTGAAGAGCATGTTCGGAGGATCCGGGAAAAAGGAGAAGAGGCATTAATCCTCGTACTCGTTTCACTTCAAGAAACCACCTTAGATGTTTCGTTCTTGGCTATTGGGGCTTGGTACTTGGGGCTTCGGCGAGAGCAACCGCCACCAAGATCCACCCTGTGTATGCGACCGCCGCATCCTCCCACGCATGCAGGAACAGTGCGGCGATGGAAATGCCTAAGAATGAAAGAAATGCGACCAATTGAAAATTATTCATTTTCCATTTTCCATTTTCCATTCCAAGTCGGCGAAGCAGCAATACAACCAAAGAAACAAACAGAGCAAAACCCAACACCCCCAATTCGACGCCGACTTGGAGGTACCAGTTCTCAGGAAGAAATGGACACTTGCAGGCGTGGCTTGTGGGCTGCACCTGCGTCGAGCCGAGGAAGACGCACAAATTCGGCTGGCTCTTCGCCCACGCGGGATCATCCTGCGGCCGGAGGAACACGCATGGTTCGGAGACCCTGTTGCTTGCGGGGCCCGCGGCACCGAGGCCCAAGCCGAATGGATTTCGAAGCATCTTCACTGCGGCCTCCATCGGCCGGACAAGATGGCCGCGGGAGGACGAAAGGCGGAAGAAGACCGAGGGGAAGAGCACTGCGGCTGCGATTCCAGCCACCAACACGAGAACACCGCCACCGAGGAGGACTCGCTTGAAGAGACGCGGCGGGAACATCCTCGCGGCAACGATCATCGCCATGACGAATGCCCCGATCCACGCAGCACGGCTGAAGGTGAGGAAAAGAACAAGAAGAATCAAAGGAGTAAAAAGAGACAAAGGAACGATTCCTTTGAATCCTTTCAATCCTCTACTTCCTTTATCTCCAACCCATGAGGCAAGGAAGGAAAAGCAAACGCTCAACGGCAAAAGCATCCATACCCCCAGTTGATTGGGCCCGCTCATGGTCGACTGCACTCTACGTACCCAGGACTCCGCGATCTGCTGGTACGGTGAGAGTGGCCCGCCGGGAACGTAGAGCGAATGAACGTCCGCGTACCCCAGCGCGACGAAGAAGCGGGTCGGGAGCAGGAGACTCACGATGCCGAAGAGCGCGAGGAAGGAACCGACGCCGATCAGAACAAACAGAAGCCTCTTCTGGAACACGTCGGACCACGGAACGCGACGAAGGATCAGGAACGCGACGAGCGGGACGAAGTCGTAGCGGAACCCGAGCGCGAAGAGCCCGCGCGGCGTATGTAGTCCGATGCCCAACGCCACGGCAAGAAACAGGAGCCCGATAACAAGCAAGTCAATGACATCGAAGCGTGTCATCCTGAGCGTAGTCGAAGGATGAACACAAACTCGCATGATTTCTGCGGCCGCAATCAGAAGAATCAAACCCAACAGTCCCTCCTTCCAAAGAGCAAGCGCCGTCATCGGAGAATGGCCTGGTCCCGCAACAATCTTCGTCCCCACCGTCACGAGCAACGCATGAAACGGCAACAGCGCGAGGAGCGCGATCGTCAGCCACTCACGAAAACGTTGGAGCATGAGATTACAGATGCAACCGCGCGACATCGTCGCGGAAGAGTTCCTCTCCGCGCCCGAGCACTTCCTCCACGAAATCGATCGACTTCTTGCTCACGTCCTTCCCATAGAGCTTCGGCGCCTTCTTCATGTCCTCGTTCTCCCATGCATACTCGAGGATCTTCTTGATGGTCTCGGCATCGACGGGCGGCGCAATGAGGTTGCCTCCGGCCATCGCGGACTCGCTGCGATCGGAGCCGAAGCGCAGCGTCACGCACGGCACCCCGAGGATGTTCATCTCCTCCTGCATTGATCCGGAATCGGTGGCGCAGACTGCGGCCTTCTGCATCGCCGCGATCACGTCGCGGTACTCGGGCCAGACCTCGGAGTAGACGAAATTCTTGTGCTGCTTCGCCAGTTGCCGCACCTCCTCGGTGAGTCCCAATCTCTCGAACGCTTTCTTCGTCTGGATCATGTCGATGAGGAGCACGCCTCTCCCCTCCTCGATGAGCGCCTTCATGGCGCCGTAGATCGCGAGGAAGCGACGGTCAGAGACGCAGTTCTCGCGGCGGTGGATGCAGAAGCGGACGAAGTCGCCCTTGGCGAGCCGCGGATGGCGCTCGAAGACGGTGGCCTTCTTGGCATTCTTCACGGCTTCCATGGTGGCGTCCGCCACGGAATTGCCGACGACGCGGATACGGTCCTCCGAGAACCCCTCGGAGAGCATGAACCCACGGTCGAGCTCCACGGGCGCCAGGTGGATCCCCGTGACAGTCTCGCTCGTGCGCGTGTTGAACTGCTCCGGATACGGTTCCTGACTCCCGCGCTCCCAGTTCTTCCGGTCCATCAAAAACTCCTTCCAGGCAGCGACATCCGACATGTTGCCCTTCTTGTAGTCGGGAGTCAGCGTGCGGATGCCGGCTTCCACATGGACCGACGCGAAGGCGTGCGTGTACGCCGCGATTCCCCCCGCCATCGCCGTGGTCGTGTCGCCGTGGATGTAGGGAATCACGATCTTCCCACGCTTCTTGAGTTCGCCGATGACGAACCCGAGCCGCGCGATGATCTGCGCCACGAGTTCGTGATACTCCCCGCGGATATTGAGGTTGAAATCCGGCTCCACGCCGAACTCCTTGAGCATCCCGCCACTGAGATTCTCGGAGAAATGCTGCCCCGTGTGACCGAGCAGGACGAAATGACCGCGCTTCTGGAGCTCCCTATAGAGCGGCACCTGCTTGATAATATCGGGCTTCGTCGCGATGAGGATCAGATGGATCCGCTTCTCGGCGTTATCCCCCGCCTCTTCGTAAAATTTCGGCGAACGGTAGGTAATCTCCTTCATCCGCTACAGAATAGCCTTGCATGGCCGGAAAGGACAAATGAGAATGCCCGCCTCGATGCAACCTTACGATTCCTTACCGCGGCACGATACGTATGGCGTTCGCCGTGAGTACTGGTACTTCGCACGGCTTCCCGACGCGGGAGACGTCGATGCATTGCGAACCGGGCTCAGGGACGACATCTCGATCGTGCTGCTTCCCGGCAACGGGGACACGGACCATCCGTACGTACGCATGACAGGAGTGGTAGGAGATTTCGAGAAAATCCGGGCAATTGTCCGGCGCCTCGGCGGCGTGCTCCTCCCTACAGCACCAAAACAGAAGGAGAGTGCCTCTTCATGACTTTTCGGCAGTGCATAAGCAATTTGTTGCATACCCATCCTGGGAGCCTTGCATCCCCCACAAGAAAAAATAGAATGCGCGCTCAATTTCTTTCCTCTCCACTCCATGGGAACTCGTCTCTGGGAATCAGAAAGGTTGCATACAGAGCCACAGCGCAGAATCGAAACTGTGGAAGTACAGAGTGACCGAGTTGATAGTCTCATGAATCAATTCCGGGGGCTTGCTTCGATGATGGTGGAGAGCGTGCAAGGTGACAGGACAACACTGAAGATCGAGACGGGATTGGATGGTGATTTCATCGATCGAATCAAAGCGGCTGGGAACAATCTCCCACCCCCTCCGATCGTTGCTCCTGATATGGGAGAACTGGGCGCCGAAACCATCGAAGGATGATTACCGACGCAACGACGCCACCCATTCGATGAAGAGCCGCAGGAAGTGCTCGCTTGCTTGCTGCTGCTCGGGCGAGAGAAGATTCTTCAGTTCGTCCAGCTTCGCCTCGATCTCCACACCGTCCCACCGGTCGACGACCTTCACCGCATGGAACGAATGCTCACCGTCCCAATCTTCCGGGAACGTCCAGAAGCCCCACGGCTCCAGCGCAGGATCCCATGTGAGGTCGCAATCCACCCACGCACCACTGCTGTTCTTGACCTGAGCGAACGTGTGATTGTGCGGCCAGTGGTGGTCCTCCAGAAATTCCTTGAGTGCCGGTGGGTAGTGCATGTCCTGCTCATGCCAGTGAAACGTCGAAACGACGAACCGCGACTCGATGCCGAGTTCGGCCAGCGCAGCCACGAACAACCGGTGCTTCCCCCTGCACGTCCCCATCTTCTTCTCCAGCACATCCGCGATGCTGCGCGCCTCTCCCCATGGAATCGCCGCGACGATCTGCGCCAGTTCGACGATCGCCGTCCTCTGATCGAAATCCTGCAAATTGTGCGGCGCGAGGAACGCGCGAACGAGCGCCCTCTCGTGGTCTGAAACCTTCATATGCGGCCCTCGGCAACCTTCTTCTCGGTGATGGAAGCGCCCATCGTGACGATGCCCGGCACCTCGATGACCTCATGCCTGACCATCTTGTCGCCTTCAAACTCGTAGACGTACGGCGTGCAGAGACCCACTTCCATGGCGGCAGTCTTCTCCGGTCCCAGGTGCTCGAAGTAATTGATGATCGGACGCATGCTGTTGCCACTCGCCGACACGAGGACCGTCTCACCCTTGGCAACATACGGGAAGATGTACTGAAGGAAGAACGGACGGACGCGATCGTCACAGTCCTCGTGACTCTCGCCGTTCGGCGGACGCGTACTCCAGCTGCGCCGCCACAGTTGCACCTTGTCCTTACCGTACTTCTCCGCGGTCTCGGCTTTGTTAAGTCCCTGCAAATCCCCGTAGTGACGTTCGTTGAGTGCCGAATCCGCCATGATGGGGATGCCCGCCTGCTTCAACTCGCACAGGAGAATCTCCAGCGTCACCGATGCGCGCTGCAAACGGGACGTAAATGCGCGGTCGAAACGAAACTTCTTCAGCGACTTCGCGGCGATCGTCGCATCCTTGCATCCGCGCTCCGTGAGAGGGACGTCGCTCCATCCCGTGAAGCGGTTCTCCAGATTCCACTGTGATTGTCCGTGTCGGATGAGGACGAGGGTGCCCATATGACCGCAGCCTACCACACCGCTCCGCGTTTGAGAGGTATGAAATCAACCTTGAGCTGCATGGCTTGGCAAACACCACACAGTACAGGCACCTCGTCAGGAACGCCACTTTCTGCTATACTGTAATCGAACATGCACATCAAACACCTGTCGACGCAGCGTTTCACGCATACGATGCTTTGGTCGCTCCTGCTCTCTGCGCTCATCGTGGCGATGGCGGCAACCCTTGCCCGCGCCAGTTACAATTTCACCGCGGCACTCACGGACAAGCCGGACCTCGCTCTCTACCTTCTTCTGCCGGAGGAAAGCATCACGCAATCGACCCTGCTGCGGGAGCATGTCGAAGAGCGGGACTACCTCGTACAAACGAAGAGTGGGTCGGCACTGATCAGACTCAAGCGCGGCCCGAATCAGTGGTTCGTGGAGATGGAGGAGCAACTCCATCAGTAAAAATCTTGGGATTTGGATCCTTGGGTCCTTGGGATTTCTTTCAAGCTGTTCTCCTCCTCAGGATCATCAAGGGGAAAACCACCACCGCGTTCCAGATCCTCCTCCACCTTCGGGGTTCCCTGATCAATCTCCACAACCACTCGAGACGCAGCTTTTGAAAAACGACGGGGGCGCGCTTCTGCACGCCGGTGACGAAATCGAACGAGCCGCCGACGCCCATGGCCACGCGGACGCTCGTGAGGGAAGGGAGGTGTTTCGCGATCCAGAGCTCCTGCGCGGGCGACCCGTAGGCGACGAAGAGAAACGCGGCATTGGAAGCATTGATACGGGCGATGGCCTCGCGCGTATCCGTCTCTTTCGGCGAACCGGCGAAGGTCCCCGCGATCTTCAGACGTGGATTCTGACTCTTGAGAATTTCCGCGGCCTTCTCCGCCACACCAGGCCGCGCGCCAAGGAGAAACACGGGATGCTCCCCCGTGAGGACGAGGCAGAGATGCTGGAACGTATCGACGCCGGTCACGCGCTCCGGGAGCCGGGTACCTGTGAAACGTGCGGCAAAGAGCAATCCGGCGCCATCCGGGATGTTGAGACTGGTCGTCTGCAGGACACGCCTGAACACCTCATTCTCAGACGCTTCGACGAGCATTTCGCTGTTCGGCGTCGCGACGTGGTGCTGGCGATGACTCTCCAGTAAATGCAGGATCCGGCTCACCGCCTGATCCATCGTCACGGCATCGATCGGAATTCCGAGGAGCGTGAGCTTCCCCGACGGGTCAAACTGAATCTGCGACACGTAGGGAAAGCCTACCATACATCATCAGCTCGCGCACCCCTCGGGAATCAGGTACCGTAGCTTCCCCATGGGAATTGGTTCGCGTTGCATCATAGGCATCCTTGCAGCTTCCCTCTTCGTTTCCTGCTCTCCGCTCCAGAAGTTTGCAAGCCAGGAGGAACTATCGAACTCCTCGTTCGATCCCTTCATCCCGCTCCCGCCGAAGGAAGTGAAGCGACAGGCGATCGATATCCGGACGGTCATCGGCAGCGGAACGACGCTCTCTCAAGGGAAAACTGACGCTCCGGAGACTCTCCTCGTCTTCACCAACCAGTCCTGTGCGTACTGCCGGGAGTTCCATGATGCACTCCTCCCGCGACTGAAGGAAGATTTCGTGAACAAGGGACTCATGCGCCTGGACGTTGCGATCCTGCCGATCGCAAAGTACCCCTCGAGCGGGATGGAAACGGCGGCATTGTTCTGTGCGATAAGGCAGGGAAAGAGTTGGGAAATGCACGAGGCGCTCTTCAGCATCACGAATCGAACCCGCAAGGACATCGTGGCCGCGGCCAAGTCGCTGAAATTGAATGTGAAAGAATTCGATGCCTGTCTTGATGCGCCGGATGCCGCCGCATTTGCAGAGGCTCAGAGCTCCCTCGCGAAGACACTGAATGTCACCCTCGTCCCGACGTTCTTCCTCAATGATGAGAAACTCGTCGGTCTGCCCTCCTACACGGATCTTCGGGGCTGGATCGAGGGAGCGATCACTCAAAGGTAGGATTTGACACAACAACACTATTGGTATAGTTTACGTTTATGAGCGAAGCACCGTCTGATTCCGTCATCGTTGCCGCACAGCTCGTCAAAGATTGGGAGACTCTTTCTCACATGACGGAAATTTCTGTGTCACATGAGCTGGTGAGCGCGGGGCACGCGTTGTTCACAAAAGCCCTCCTTCATACCAAAGGAGAACCTCTGCCACCGGAACTGGATGGGATACTGCGAAAAGTCGCAGGGATGATTCACGAATTGAGAGAGAAAACGGAACAACTCATGCAGGAATTGCGCGGCCAACACCCATCGAAGTGAAGACCCTCAACGCTGAATCCTCACCACCTTCCTCCTCCCTCCCCCGCCCGCGACGATCTCGACGTTTGAAATGGGGACGCTAAATTCTCTCGCGAGAAATTTCCGCAGCGCCGCATTCGCCTTCCCTTCCTCTGCGGGCGCGGCGACGTCGATCTTCACACTGCCATCGTCCATCACCGAAACGACGCGTGAGCGGGAAGCACCGGGACGAGCGCGGACGGAGAAGGAAACGGAACCTTCGGAGGCCAATGAACGGTGAAGATCTTCAAGTGTCATAGCGTCTGGGAACGCCGCCACTTCTCGATTTCCTTGTGATGCCCCGAGAGGAGGACATCCGGAACCTTCATCTCCCTGAACTCCTCCGGCCGTGTGTAGTGCGGATACTCCTTCTTACGATTCAGCGCCTTCGAGAAGCTCTCCTGCTCCGCCGATTCATTCTTCCCCAGCACCCCCGGGATTTGTCGCGCAATGGCATCGATGAGAACCATCGCAGGCAGCTCGCCGCCGGTGAGGACGTAGTCCCCGATGGAAATCTCCTCGTCGATCCACCCGTCGATCACGCGCTGGTCGATGCCCTCGTAGTGACCGCAGAGGAGAATGATCCACTCCTTCTTCGCGAGCTTCTCGACCTTCGTCTGCTTCAGTTTCTTCCCGCACGGCGAAAAATAAATGTTCCACGGACCTTTCTGCCCTTTCTGCCCTTCCTGCCTTTCCTGCCCTCCAATCGATTCAATGGCTTTCACGAGAACATCGGGGCGCATCACCATCCCCGCACCTCCTCCGTACGGCGAATCATCCACCTGCCGGTACTTCCCGAGACCAAACTTCCGCAAATCATGAAACCGTATATCCAGAAGATCCAGATCCTGCGCACGCTGGAGAATGCTCTCCGTGAGGGGGCCCTCGAACATGCCGGGAAACAGCGTCAGAATGTCGATGCGCATGGACATATTGTAGCGGCGTTCCGCCACATCGTGGAACGACGATTTTTGCAACGGGATCACAATTTCCGGACACGGCAGAAACAATCACGTTCCGGACGGACTCCCACGGGCCGCGTCCGCGTTTACGGTGATCCCATGATCGTCCCCCGTTTCGCGGACCGTTACCGCATCCCATCCGTCCGAATGCGCGGATGGGATTACACGTCCCCTGGAAAATATTTCGTGACCATCTGCACCCTGGGAAAAATGCCGTGGTTGGGGACGATGAAAAACGGCGTCATGCGATTGTCGGATATGGGGGAAATCGTTACCGACGAATGGATCGCCACGGCAATGATCCGCCCGAACGTTTCATTGGATGAATGGGTCGTCATGCCCGATCATTTCCATGGAATCATCGTGATATTCGAACAAACTCAACAAACAAAACACGTGGTAGAGCCGCCCTGCAGGGCGGCTCTACAACCCACAACGAACAACCAAACCATAACGAACATTCAACAATCCAAACGCCCGAAATATTGGTCACCGGGAAATTTGGGAATGATCATCAATACATTTAAAGGAGCCTGCACCCGAAATATCCGCGCATCCGGCCACCCCGATTTTGCCTGGCAACCCCGATATCATGATCATGTCATTCGTTCCAACGACGAATTCCGCGCCATCCGCCGGTACATCATCAACAACCCCCGCAATTGGGTGCGCCGTCATCACACCATCACATAAAATCCTTCATCAAATCCCCAATATCCTTGATTCCAACTTCTTCCACGGGCGTCGTCTCGATCCCCTTCCTCGCAACGAGTTCCTCGTAGAAATTCGGCACGTCCTGATTCTGGTACAACACGCCCGTCGCGATGCGCTGTGACGTGTCGCAGGCGAGGTGGCGCGCCTTCGCGAGATCCTTGGGATCGTGCCCCTCCTTCCAGGAATCGTAGCACCGCTCAAGCAGGTACTCGTGCGTCGCGAACTTGTTGTAGCTGGGACAGGCCTGGAGAACGTCGACGAAGGCGAAACCGCGGTGCTGGATCGCGGCCTTCAGGATCTCCTTGAGCTGCCAGATGGCGCCGGAGAATCCGCGCGCCACGAACGTCGGCTCGAGCGAGAAGATGAAATCCATGGAGGGCAGCGTGCGTTCCGGGATGCCGTTGGGGCTGGTGTTCATCTTCTGCCCCTTCGGCGTGAGCGCGCTCGCCTGGCCCGTGGTGAGGCCGTAATTCGCGTTGTTGTGGAGGATGAAGACGATCGGGTAGTTGCTCCGGACGGCATGGACCAGGTGCCCGACGCCCTCGGAGAAGCTCGCACCGTCCCCGCCCTCGGCGATCACCGGCAACTTCATATTCGCCAGCTTCGCACCGGCGGCGAAGGGAATTACTCGACCGTGCAATCCGTGGAAACGGTAGCCACTGAGCTTATCGGACATGTTTCCGTGACAGCCGACGTCATAGCAGAGGAGCACCTGCGTCGGAGCGATCTTCAACTCCACCAATGCCTGCCGCAACGCCGTCCAGATGCCGTAATCGCCGCATCCGTCGCACCACGTGCACTGCACGGGGGACAGGTAGTCCTTCATGGAAACGCCGTTGGAATCGAGCGGAACGGTCATCGGCGGGAGGAACGGGGACGTTTCACGGAACTACTCAAAACGAACGGCTCGATCTTCTCCACGAGCTCATCGACGAAGAACGGCCGCCCGTCGTACTTGAGGATTTTGCTTTCAACGCGAACCCCGCTCTCCTGCGCAAGCAACATCCCAAGCTGACCTTGCTGATTTCCTTCGACCAACACCACCTTCTTCGCCTTCGCGGCGAGCTGCGCAAACCGCTCCGTCTTGAGCGGCCACACGTACGTGAAATGCAGGTAGCCGATATTCTTCCCTGCAAATTTCTCATCGCGCAGGGCATCTAACACGACCGTCTTCGTACTCCCCCAACCAATAAGCAACAGGTCGAGTGAAGGATTGGAATTATCAATTATCAATTTTCCATTTTCAATTCTGTAGAGGTCAGGTTGAGGAAGGAAAGATTTCAAGGCACTCATCTTTTTCATCCTCTTCTCCATCTGAAACCTCGCATTCTCCGCATCATCAACGGAGTTTCCGTGGCCGTCGTGCTCATCCGCCTGCGCGCAGAAGGTCGCGGCTTTCGCTCCGGGAAGCCACCTCTTCGATATCCCATCTTTCGCTTTCGGATCATAACGATCGGACTCCTTGAGAGCCGCAAGCTGCTTCGCGCCGGTCACGAGCGCCCCGCGGTCGAGCGTCGTCTTCGACTGGTCGTACGGCGCCTGCGTGTAGAGCGCCTCCATCAGCTGCTTGTCGGTGAGAACGAGGACGGGTGTCTGGAACCGCTCGGCGATGTTGAAGGCCTGCGGCATCAGGTGGAACGCGTCCTCCGCATCCCCCGGCGCCACGATGCAGCGCGGGAACTCGCCGTGCGCGCTGTGCACCGTCATGAGGAGATCGGCCTGCGCGGTCCACGTGGGAAGTCCCGTGGCGGGCCCGGGCCGCTGCGCGACGACGAAGACGGGGCTGTTCTCGATCATCCCGTTCATGGAGAGCGTCTCGGTCATGAGATCGAACCCGCCGCCCGCCGTCGCCGTGAGGGCACGCGTGCCCATGAAGGCCGCGCCGCTCACCATCTGCGCCGCCGTGATCTCATCCTCCGCCTGCTTCACCGCCATCTGCGTCTTGTTCTGCAGCTCGGCAATGAAGGTGAGGAGCGGACTCGACGGCGTCATGGGATATCCGGCGTAGAATCGCACCCCTGCATGCACGGCCCCAAGACCGAGCGCGTGCGCCCCCGTGAGGAGCAGGTGATCCTTCCAGACACGATCCGGTTTCGGCAGCGGGATCGACAAATGTCCGACTGTTGAATCGGTGAACGCCATCCCCTCTTCGATGCACCGCATGTTGAGCTCCAGCAGATCTTTCTTCTTCGCGAACCGGCTCCCGACCAGATCCTTGAGGACGTCCGCCTTCTGATCGAACGCGCTCCAGAGGAACGCCGAAAGCAGGACGTTCGCCAGGATCGACTTGGCCTTGAGCTTCTTGAGTAATTCCTCCACCGGGAGATACACGACCTTGATCTTCCGCTTCGCGATATCTTTGCTCGCCTCCGGCGTCCATTTCCAGTCCGCGACACTGTGGATGATGACACCGCCGTCCTTCACATCCGGAAGATTGATCGTGAGGCCATGGTGATTGAACGTCAAAAGGAGATCGACCTGCCGCTCGCTGCTCCCGATCGTCCCGGCACTGATGTCCAGCTGGTAGCTGGCATGCCCGCCCTTGATGAGGGACGGATACTCCCGGTAGCCGAACACGCAGTACCCGGCCCGCTTGAGACCCTTCGCGAGGATCTCACCGACCGAGTTGATGCCCTGCCCGGAGGCGCCGACGATTTTGAGGGAAACCCGCGACAGACAGAGGACATGATGAAACAAATGCAGCTCCAATGGAAGGTGGCTTGTCGTATTTTTACTTGTCGGCTTTTGGCTATTGGCTCCCAAGCCACGAGCCGACTGTCGGTCAACCAATAGCCAACAGCCCGCGGAAAGAAAATGGTACAAATCCCTTCGCTCTCCTACAATCCCCTCCGATGTCCCTCCTCAATCCGAATTCCATCGCGGTCATCGGCGCGTCCGCCGACGAGAAGAAGGTGGGTCATGTCCTGCTCCGGAACCTCATGACGCAGGGATACAAAGGAACGGTATACCCCATCAACCCCAAGGGCGGGAAGATCCTCGGTAAGGAAACATATCCGAGCGTCACAGCCGTGGCCGGGCACATCGACCTCGCGATCATCGCCACACCGGCGTCATCTGTCCTCGCACTTGCTGAGGAGTGTGGAAAGAAGGACGTTCAATCCCTCGTCGTCATCACGGCAGGGTTCCGTGAAACGGGGACCGAAGAAGGGAAGCATGCGGAAGAGGAATTGGCCGCCATCGCCCGGCGCTACAAAATGCTGCTCGTGGGACCCAACTGCCTTGGGTTCATGCGACCGTGCATTTCACTCAATGCCTCCTTCGCCAACGACCTGCCTCGCGCCGGAAAAGTTGCGTTCTTGAGTCAGTCCGGAGCACTGGGCGGTGCATCGGTGGATCGGGCACAGCGGATCGGACTGCGGCTCTCCCTCTTCCTCAGTATGGGCAACAAGGCGCTCATGAACGAGTGTGACTTCCTGGAGCTCTGCGAGGACGACCCGGAGACAAACGTCATCGGCCTCTACCTGGAAGGCATCGTGGACGGAAAGCGCCTCTTGGAAATCGGGGAACGCGTGGCACAGAAGAAGCCCATTGTTCTGCTTAAGGCCGGTACGACGGAGAAGGGGCGGAAGGCCGCTTCGTCTCATACGGGAGCTCTTGCCGGCTCCGACGCGGCCGTGGATGCCATCTGCCGTCAGGCCGGCATCACGCGGGCACAGTCCGTCGATGAACTCCTCGATCTCCTGCGCACGCAGTCGCTCCAACCGCCTCTCGCCTCTTCCCGCATCGCCATCGTCACCAACGCGGGCGGCGCGGGCGTGCTGGGGACGGATGCTGCGGAGAAGGCAAAGCTCTCGCTCCCCTCTCTCCTGCCGAAACACGAACAGGAATTGGCGAAAGCCCTCCCACCCTTCGCGAGCGTCAAGAATCCATTCGATGTCCTCGGTGACGCACTGGAAGACCGCTTCGAAGCGGCTCTCCACATGGCGGCAAAGGACGAAAACATCGACGGCATCGCCGTCTTCGTCACGCCTCAGATGATGACACCGGTGCGGGCGATCGCGGAGACTGTCGTGGCGGTCATGAAGAACTATCCTCTCATCCCGACCGTCGCGAGCTTCATGGGAGGCGAGAGCGTGCATGAAGGCATCGAAATCCTGCACGAACATGGCATCCCAAATTTCTCCTGCCCGGAGACTGCCATCAGCACCCTGGCAACATTGTGGCATCAGGAACCCGTGATGTGCACGCACCGCGCCCCCGTGGCGGACGAGGAGCGCGCTGCGAAGGCTGCAGTCATCCTGAAAGATTGCCACGGCCTCCTCGACGAAGGAAGGCTCCAGCGCCTCTTCTCGCTCTACCGACTCCCGCTCCCGGAAATGAGCATCGCCTCCTCCGCGGAGGAAGCCGTGCAGATCGCCGAACGCATAGGTCTGCCCGTCGTTGCGAAAGTGGATTCCCGGGACATCCTCCACAAGACGGACATTGGAGGAGTGCGCGTCAATCTCTCATCCACGAAAGCCGTCGCCGACGCGTATGAAGAGATTATGACGAACGTCCGGAAGAATGCTCCGAGCGCCTCCGTGAATGGCGTCCTCATCCAGCAGTGTCTCCCCGCCGGTGACGAATTCATCGTGGGCGCAATCGCCGATCCCTGTGTGGGCCACCTCGTAATGACGGGACTCGGAGGCATCTACACGGAGCTCTTCTCCGATGCATCCTTCCGCGTCGTGCCGGTATCCGAGAAGACCGCTTTCGAGATGCTGGAGGATCTGAAGGCGTGGAAGATCCTGCTCGGCATGCGGGGCAAACCGCGCCGGGACATCATCTCGCTCGCGCGTCTCATCCGCACCGTCTCACTCCTCGTCACCGAATGCCCGCAGATCACGGAGATTGATCTCAATCCGGTGCTGGTGCAGGAGCAGCAGATCGTGATCCTCGATGCAAAAGTGGTCCTAGGAGGAGAAACTCCAAGCACCAAGCACCAATAACCAATCGATCCTTCGTTCGCTCAGGACAAGTTGGGATTTGGCTCCTTGGGATTTGGGATTTGAACGGTCGTGTACTGGTAAACTACCTCCAATGCCGAAGGTTTCCATTTTGATGCCGGTCTACGCTCCCCAACCCGACTTCCTGCGGGAGGCGATCACATCCGTGCAGAAGCAAACCTTCACCGACTGGACCCTCGCGATTCGGGAAGATCCTTCTCATGTGAATACGGAAGAAATCGTCCGGCCGTTCCTCTCCGATCAACGAATCTCATTCCAGCGAAATCCCGTGAGGCTGGGCATCGGCGGAAACTGGAACGCGTGCCTGAGGAGCGCAGCCGGAACGTACGTCCAATTTCTCTTCCAGGACGACCTGTGGGAACCGGAGTACCTCGCACGGTCCGCTGACGCACTGGAGAATAGTCCCTCCGCGGGAATGGTAATTGCTCAACACACCTACCGCGCAGAAGGAACTGATGCGGAAACGTTTCTGGAGGCGGCGGGCTTGCGCACCATCGAAACGATGCGCGGAGGATTGCGACCGGGTACGACGAACGGAAAAGCATTCCTCACAGACTGGCTTCGTCGCGGACTCCATCCCAACATCATCGGGGAACCGAGCTTCGTGATGCTGCGCCGAAGCATCGTCGAACAGGCAGGGCTCTTCCGTGAAGATCTGCATCAGAATCTCGACCACGAGTACTGGACACGTATGCTCCTCCTCGGAGACGTCCACTTCCAGAAAGACAACTTGGGAACATTCCGCGTTCACGTCGGAGGAGCGAGCATGATGCACGACACGACAGGCGAAGGCATCTTCGATCGACTCCGTATCTTCGTTCTCCTCCTCCACTCACTTCCCGACGGGGAACTTCGCAACGAGGCCAACCACTCACTCCACGAACAGGTACGGAAAATGGGAAGCAAATTCCGGCATCGGGTGAGTGATGGAAAACGCGCAGTCGGAAGCGGAGGAATGCTCCGGATTATCCCGTTCTTCCTGCGTCATCCTCTACTCCTCGCGGAAGCCCTCCGCGGCGTCCTGATCGCATGAAGGATGTGCGGTCTTTGAAAAACTGCACCAAACGTGGTTTACTTGCAGAGAATCTTTCACTGTTCCCACCCCACCCATGAAGCTGAAGAAGTTCTTCGCCCAAGCCGTCGCCCACGGCATTGACGCCGACCCACGCGGAAGGAAGGCTATCGAGAAAATCCTGAAGAAGCAGAAGGAGAAATTCGACAAACTCGATGCGAAGGACAAGGAATTCTTCGACGTCGAGCGGCTCTGGAACCCCTACGCGGACTCCCGGATCATCAATGGAACAGGCGATGAAGACATCAAGACGCTCATGGTCGGGGTCGACATCGAGACGCCGGAAATCCTCCTCGCAGACCGTCTCCGCGAGAAAGGAATGGAGTTCGACGCCGTGATGCTTCACCACCCGGAGGGCCGCGCACTGGCGGATCTCGACAAGGTCATGGGTGTGCAAGTCGACGTCCTCGCACAGGTCGGCGTCCCCGTGAACCATGCGGAAGCGCAACTACGCCCTCGCATCGACCGCATCTGGCGCACCATCCACGCCGACAATCTCTTCCGCACCGAGCGTGCGGCGGAGCTCCTCGGCATCACTGCGTTCAACTGCCACACCGTCGCCGACAACCTCGTCTGGCAGTACATGGAGAAGAACATCTGCAAGAAGGAATACGACACGCTCGATGACCTCCTGAATGCCATCCGGGACATCCCCGAATACCACTACTACGCGAAGAAGGGGAACCCGCCGATCCTCGCGAATGGCAGCGGCGGAAGCCGCACCGGAAAGATCGTGGCGACCGAATTTACGGGAGGCACGAATGGACCTGAGGAGTTCCTGGAAGAGCAATCCCGCGCGGGCGTTGGCACCATCCTCTCCATGCACGTGTCGGAGAAGACGCTGGAGGAAGCCAAGAAGCACCACGTGAATATGGTGCAATGCAGCCACATGGCCTCCGACGCCGTCGGCATCAACCTCCTCCTGGATAAAATGGCGAAGGAGGAGAAACGGCTCGAAATCATCGAGGTCGCGGGATTCGTGCGGGTGAAACGCACGAAATGAACTGGTGATCATTCCCGACGCCCCCTACAATCCTGCGCCCGATGCCCCCCTCCCTCCCCCCCTCTCCACTCGCTCTCCTGCGCGCTGCATGGGGATTCAGCCGTAAGCAACCCGTGCTGATGCCGGTCCTCGTCTGGTTCCTCATCATTCCGATGGCGCTCCAGTCGTGGCTGACACGTGCCGGAGAATCTCCCGCTCACCTCGCCCTGATATTTCGCCAGGGAGTGGATCTGATGCAGCTCTTCATTGCCTGTTGCATCCTCGTGCTCGCGCTCATCACGCTCTGGGGATGGACGTGCGTCCTCCTCCTGGCACGACGCCTGATTCAGAGCCGCGCCGGCCGCGCGCGCGCCTCATTCCGCGCCGTGCGAAAGGAATCCTTCCCTCTCGTGCTCCCCCTTCTCCTCACGTCCCTCCTCCAGGGTTGCCTCCTCTTCTACAGAAGCCTGCTCTTCCTCGTCCCGCTCCTGCTCCTCCTCTTCCTCAACCCCTGCCATCTGACATTCGGCCCCGGCACTCCTCTCTCTTCCGCATTTGAACGCTGCCCGCTGTCCTTCCTCCTGCTTCCGCTCCTGCTCCCTGCGATCTTCTTCTACGTGCGGACATTCTTCTTCGACATCATTCTCGTGGGTGAGGGGCGGATGTACCGTGCCGCATTGAAGCGGAGCAAGGAAATGACACACGGACGGGTCTGCCGGGTCGCGGGAACCCTTCTCGTCCTCGCGGCTCTCACCCTCCTCCCCGCATTCATCCTTCAGATTATCATCGAACAGGCTGCGACGCCCACGCTGCATTCCATGGCCCCATTCATCGCCGATCTGGTGAATGCGATGCTCTCCGCCCTCGCCTCACTCTTCTTCATCCTCGCAGCCGCAGCCTATTACGGCGCACTCCGGGAGAAGCGGGAGGGAAGGGGCAAACTCAGATGAAACACTACAGTGTTTTCGTGGTGTAATCGCTCAGGACGGATATCAGACCCTTGATGACGACCTGAGGCGGGATTTCATGCGCGGAATACGTGACGCCGAACTCATCCTCATTCTTCGGCCAGCCGAACACGATGAACCCCGGCCGCCCGAGCTCGCGGAGGAACGCCTCGCAACGCTTCTGTATCTCTTCTTCGTCCATAGGAAAGGGGGAATTGCACCCACAATACGCCACTCAAAAAAAACCTCAAACGGGGGGTGGCGCACCACGGGGGGTGAAGGGGAAGGCACGGTGCTGCGAAGCAGCACATACCGACGAAACGGAAGCGAAACCTTGGAGCTTCCGGTGAGGAGGTGCCGGGCCGGGCGGAGGAGTCTTGGTGCGCCGGCGCTTTTGGCTCCACCTTTTTCGCCGGAAAAAGGTGGAAAAACAACCAACCCTCGGCGGGAGCAGGATGGCATTCCTCTCTGAAACTCACTTCACTCCCGCCTCCTTCACGATCCTCGCAAACACTGCCGGCTCGCGGATGGCGAGCTCGGAGAGAACTTTCCGGTTGAGCTCAATCTTCTTCGTACTCAGCGCTTTGATGAACTGCGAGTACCGGATCCCCTGCGCACGGAGTGCGGCGGAGAGCCGAATGATCCAGAGCGAACGGAATGTGCGCTTCTTGTTCCGGCGATCCCTGTAGGCATTGACCCCGGCGCGGATGACCGCCTCGTTGGCTTTCACGAACGTCGTGCTGCGCATGCCACGGTAGCCCTTGGCGAGCTTGCGAATCTTCTTGTGACGACGGTGCCGGACGATGCCTCTTTTTACGCGCATGAGTGGGGAGAGAGATGGAACATGTCATGGTGAGCCTGTCGAACCATGACACTCAGAATCAGAGATTGGGAAGGAGACCCTGCAACGCCGCACGATTCGTAGGATGTGCAACAATCGTGCGATTGATGCGCTTCTGCCTGCGGCTCTTCTGCTGGAGCAGGTGACTGCGACCGCGGCGCTTGAACGCATAGCGCCCGCTGCCCGTCTTCCAGACACGTTTCTTCGCGCCGCTGTGGGACTTCATCTTGGGCATAAAGACGGGGAAGTGTAGCGCGGGGGAGAAGCGATTGCAAAACATTTCTTTCCACTTGGAGAGGGCAGAGACGGCAGAAAAGTAAGAAACGTGAGAAATGTTGAAATACCCCTCTCTGCCCTTTCTGCCTTCCCTGCCCTCTTTTCCTACCTCTTCGGTCGAAGAATGGCGATGAACGAATCCCCCTGCTTCTTGATCTCCTGCTCCACCTCGGAAACATCGGCGAGAGAGGCGATGACGCCCTTGAGCTTTTGCACCGCGAAGTCCTTGTTGGCATTCTCACGACCCCGGAGCCGCACCGAAAACTTCACGAGATCCCGCTCGGAGAGGAATTCCTTGGCGCGCTCCGCGAGACGATCGATATCGTGCTTGTCCGTGCGAAAACCAAACCGCAGCATCTTCACTCCCGTCTGCTTGCTGTGACTGCGTTGCTTCTTCTCTTTCTTCTGAAGCTGATAGAGGTAGTGGCCGAAATCCCCGATCTTCACGACAGGCGGCACTGCCTTGGGAGACACTTCGATCAAGTCCTGCTCCAGGGCCTTGGCACGGGCGAGCGCATCCACCGTCGCCAAAACCTCCGTGACACCCTCCTCCGATACGAGCATCACCTGTGGGACGCGGATCTGTTCGTTCATCCGCGGACGTCGCTCGGATTCACGGCGGGGAATGTAGCGCGAACGCTGACGCAGAGGGAGAAAGGGGAAAGAGTCTTACGTGAAAGATACTCTAGGTAGAGCGCAGGGGAGAGTCAAGAAGGAGACAGAAAAGCCTCAAGCACCAAGCCCCAAAACCCAATCAATAAAACGTCCTTAGGATTTGGGACTTGAGATTGGCAGCTTCGATCACTTGCTCCTTCCGTACGCGGATACCGTGAGATCCAAACGTACCCAGCCGTCCGTGAGAGCCTTCGCTTCTGCCCGGTCGATCGTGAAGAACGGCATCGGCCAGAGCTTCTGCGAAATCAGCACCTTACCGATGTCCCCGGCGAGGAATGTCTGGGCATTTTTTACTGTCTCCCCTTTGCTCAGATGATGAAGCAACCCGGCAAAGGTGTCCGAAGGGAACGCAGCAAGGAGCCGCTCCTCCACGCCACGCGGATCACCCAGATACTGGAGCAGGTCCGCGGAGAGGAACTGGCCGACGGTGACGATGCTCGAAGGATTTTCCACCTCGGTAACGGAGAAGAATTCCTGCTTCTCCCGCGGCACGAGCACATCGTGCACCGTGAGGAGCCCCGAGACATCGAGCATGGCGAGTAGATCCCGCATCCCATTCTCACGAACAGTCAGGGCAACCGAAAGGGGGCGCGCTTCCAATGTCGTTCCTGATCCGGGGAGACGGGAAGGATCACCCACTGTGAGCGGCGCGATGTCTTTCGCATTTCCCGCTTTCTGAAGTGCGTCGAATGCCGCGTTGATCACCGCAACGGCACGATCGGTGCCGCCGGCCGGAAGAATGTACGCACGCAGCTTCTCCTCCAACGATCCGTTCTGTGCAGCCTTGGAGAGCCGCGTGGCCTCCACCTGCCGGGAGAGGAGTGCGAGACGTTTCTCGAGGGACGTGGTCTGCGAGAGGAGCGGCAACGTACCTTCCCGCATGGCCCGAAGCGCCACGGCATGTCCGCGGATGAGCCAGGCGGAGAGGACGAGGCAGAGGATCCCGCCGGTGAAGGCGATGCCGGGACGAGAGAAGAACGCCCGTACCTGACGGAGAATAGTCATGGGAACGTGAGATGGAGTGTGAAGGGCGAATGCATGCCAATCTCCGGATCATCCACGCGTTGGTATGCGGGCTGCGAAACCTCGACGCCGGAAATCTTCGCGATGGCATCCACGTACTCCGCCAGGACGGTCATGCTCCGCGGTCCGACACCGCGCACGTCTCCGACCACGCTGAGTACGCGAGCCGCATCATCGTAGGAAACGGCTTCCACATGGATGGCGTCCTTCTCAGGCACGAGCGCCGAAGCTGTCCGGAGGAGCTCGACGCGGAGACCGGCGAACGACGGATGTGCGAGACGATCCGCCTTCAGGTCTTCATACGCGACGAAGGCAACAGGCAGAATGGATTGGTCGCGTTCTCGCTCCACCCTCAAGACACTCGCAGAGAGTTGCCCCACGTACGTTCGCAACTCACCGGCCGTCCTCTGCGACCCCCCGACGTCCACCCGCGTGAAGAGCGGCAGGACGAGTGTGAAGGAGAGCGAGAGGAGAACGAGGAGGACGAGAGAGAAGATGAAGAAAGGCACGGCCATGCCTCGCAGGATCTGCGTCGGAGTCGGCCGCGTGGGGGCCTCGAGCATGAAGGAGGTTTCTGTCATGTTTTCTGTATATTATAGCGGAAATACCTACTTCGGAGAAGAGGTGTTTTTCTGGATTCCCCTGCAGCAAAGAGATGCCGAAGATTCCTACGATGCCAACGAAGGATTATCCCCGGCTTCTTTGGCATCCTTGGAATCGTTGAAATCCTGTTTTTTTGAAATGAAATCGCTACACTCGGAACAGTCCTCTCCCCCCTCATGGAAGAACTCTTGCAGAAACTCAACGTGCTGCGCTCTGCCGTCCAAACGGGGAAGGACTCTCTTTGATGCCAGAAACGTCCCCGCACAGATCGCCGAACTGGAGAAGAAGACACAGGCTCCGGATTTCTGGAACGATCAGAAGGCCGCGCAGGTTGTCTTCGGGAAGCTGAAGTTGCTGAAGAAAATTTGGGAACCGCTCACGGAGATCGCCCAGGGCGTCTCCGATCTCCTGGAGCTCGCGGAGCATGCCGAGGCCTCAGACGTTCCGAGCCTGCAGGCAGAAGCCGACGCTCTGGAGAAGAAATGGCTGGAGGTGGAATTGCAGCTCTACCTCGGCGGCGAGTTCGATATGGGCAATTGCTACCTGACGGTTTCGGGCGGAGCGGGCGGCACGGAGGCGCAGGATTGGGCGGCGATGCTCATGCGTATGTATTTACGCTACTGCGAACGGAAGGGATGGGAAACGAAACTCTTGGAGAAGACTGACGGGCAGGAGGCGGGCATCAAGACCGCGACCTTCCATGTGACCGGCGACATGGCCTACGGCAATCTGAAGTGCGAGAAGGGCACACACCGCCTCGTGCGTCTCTCCCCCTTCAACGCGAAGAGCCTCCGCCAGACCAGCTTCGCGCTCGTGGAAGTCCTGCCGGAGATCGAGGAGACGGAGGAAGTCGTGATCAATCCGAATGATCTCCGCATCGACACGTATCGCAGCGGCGGCGCGGGCGGACAGAACGTGAACAAAGTCGAATCCGCGATTCGCATTACGCACATCCCCTCGGGCATCGTGGTGGCCTGTCAGACGGAACGAAGCCAGCTCCAGAACCGCCAGCAAGCGATGAACATGGTTCGCGCCAAGCTCCTCGAGAAGAAGCGGGCGGAAGAGCTGGAGCAGAAGACCGAGCTCAAGGGGGCGCGCCAGAGCGCCGACTTCGGGCAACAAATCCGCAGCTACGTTCTGCACCCGTATCAAATGGTGAAAGACCTGCGGACCGATACCGAGACGAGCAATACGACGGGAGTATTGGATGGAGATATCCAAATGTTCATCGACGCTGAGCTCAAGAGACTCGCAAAAGGCTCATAGCAATATCCGGATCATGAGTTGAACGATATCACGAAGCTGCGGGAGGCTCCGACGGGACCCGCAGCTGAGTGATCTCCGTTGAGGGAAGGGGGATGTTCGTGAAGGGGGAAACCGTAGGTTGACCCCTTCACGAATCAAAAAAGGTGCCCGTTTCCGAGCACCAGTTTTGAATTCGATCAGAACGATCTCAAAGATCGTACGGGCGAACCGTGACGCGACCGTTGTCCTTGGCGCGCTTCACGGCTGCCTTGAGGGCGGCCTCGAGAGATGCAGACGCAGCCTCCGGGAAATCACCGGCGGTCATCATGCCCTGCTTCTTGAGGAAGTCCTTGATAGCTGACGCAACGACGTAGCTCATAGAGATGGGGAAAAAAGAAATAAAGACAGAGGGATTGTAGGGTCAGTTTTGGCTCCCGCAAGTGAAATTTGATCAACAAATCGAGTATTGGTGAGAAAACATGGTCGGGAGCATCATTGGCACTTTTTGGCTGTAATTAGCCTTGAAAATGACATTTTCCCTCTCTTTTTGCCCTATCTATCAAAGTATTAAGGCTGTGAGTCAATGGGGTGGCTTTCATCGACGAACATAACTCTCGATGGAATTGCCCCCCACTCTCTCCCCTTCAGAAATATAGATCCTCGTTTCATTTCCCATGTGAAGAATCTTGGGATCGCTGCCGCGCTGAAAGAGATTCTTATCGAGAATGTTCCATTCCAATCCATCATCCGAAACAGCCTCATAGATTCCGCTCCAAGACCATCTCCGCCATGACTTCAGATCTTCCCAGGGCGAAAATCCGGCATTGAAGAACATGTGATATCCATCCTCCTCGTGTACCACGGTACAACTTCCCGCCCGCTGCATGTACCGCAGCGGTTGCTGTTCGTACTCGATCCTGACACCCGGTTCGAGACTCCACCGCAGACCATCCGCCGAATACAAGCTCCTGATACGGGTGACAGGCCACGTCCACTGTTCGTCCTTGTACCGTTCAAATTCCGTGGGAACCAGTCCGCCCTCGTCGAAGTACATGCGATAGCCGTGCTCCAGACGCAGGAGCTCGAAGTGTGCCATGGTCTTGATCGTCACGAGCTCACCCTGACCGGTGATAAGCAGCGGGGTGCCGTTAACCTGAAAATTCAATCCGTCATCCGAAACAGCCACCATGAGCGCCTGTTGCCCATCTCCCATCCCCCTCTGGAAATACAACCTCACCGTTCCGTCTTCCGCAAGCACCGCTGCAGGCATGGAAGCCTGATCAACCCGTTTGCCCTCAAACTCCCAACGTAATCCGTCGCAAGAGTGATAACTATAGATGCTGTTTTTCCCGTCCCTGTCCTTCGCACCATGCGCATACAGTCGATAACATCCGTCCCGCAGAGAAATGACATCCGGATTTTGGTTGGTATCCTGCTCGTTCGGAATGACGATTCCCTCCGCTTTCCATTCGGAAAAACCTGTGAATGGATTGTATCCCGTGATCCGGAAGTATGCACCCAACAGCACAGCGACAAGCGCCGCAGCCAGAAGCCCCTTCACGAACCTCTTTGCACTGAAACGCATGGAACGAAAGAAGTGGCGGTGGGAGAGGGTCTACTTCGCAAGCTTCGTAGACCGCAGAGAGAACATGAACCAACACTTGAAGTCAATTCTGCGAAGCTCGCGAAGCAGAATGGCGGTGGGAGAGGGATTCGAACCCTCGAAGCCCTTTTGGGGCTTACGCGATTTCGAGTCGCGCGCCTTCGACCACTCGGCCATCCCACCATGCGCATTGTACATGGATGAGCCGACGAAAAAATGGACTTCTATCCAGGCAACTCCCCTCTCCGCTCCGTCGGATCGATGAACGGAAGCTCCAGAGCATCGTAGATATCCTTCTCATCTTTGCCCGCAACGAGTTTCTCTCCATGGAAGAGTCCGTACTCATTGAGCTTCCACTCTTTTGCGATGGCCAATTTGCGAAGCAGGATGTTGTGCTCCTTGTCACCCGTGAAGTAGAGGAGCGCCGCGCCCCACTGATCCGGCTCGACGAAGCGAATGTCCACGCGGATGCCCGAAGTCAGGTCGAATGAAAGTTTCGTCGTGCCATGCGCCACCACGTGCCGGACGATGGGGAGGGACGCGATGGCATCCATCACCTTCTCGCGGTGTTTCGCCACGGCGAGGATGTCTATGTCGCCCACGGTTTCCTTGTGACGGCGAAATGACCCCGCTGCTTCCACCTTCTCGACACCGGGAACGCCGCGGAGCGTCTTCAGGAGGAATGCGACATCATCCTCAACCTCCGCGCGCGGAAATCTCCTCGAACGTTCCGTCACGCGCTTCGCATTCTCCAGAATCTTCTGCTCGATGAGCTCGGAAAATCGCGGAAGAGTGCGGAGTTTTCCTGCCTCCGCAGCCTTGATCAAGTCCGCAACGTTCTTAATTCCGAGCTCCGTCTGCAGGAGCCGTGCCCGCTTGAGACCGAGATCCTCCACCATAAGGAGATCCGGCGAGATGCCGCCCTGCTGCACGAGGAGTTCGTCCAGTCTGTGGATGCGGCCCGTCTGCAAATACTCGAACACTTTCGCCGCGATAGCCTCGCCGATGCCGGGCAGCTCCATCAATTCCTTCTCGGTCTTGTACGTGGATACGTCGTGCGGCAGTCCCTCGATGGTATTCGCCGCCTTCCGATACGCGGCGGGCTTGAATGCGACGCCCTGCTCGTCCAAGAGAACCGCAATCTGACGCAACAACCCTGCGATATTCTTATTCTGCGACATGCAAAAAAGTGGAAAAATACGTCACCCTGAGCGAAGTCGAAGGGTGGCGAAGGAGCATGGCAACATTGCGGTAATTGCCGCCCGGTATCGATGATCCTGCCGCAGAAGTGCCGGTATTTTCCTTCATCAAGGATGAAGTATAGCAACTGCCGTACTTCCGCGATGGAAATGATGCGTGATCTGTCTCTGAAAACTGTCTATAGGTACCCGGCCTCCGCTGCAACGTGCAACAGAGGCCGGGGTAAAGAGGATGGCACCCTTGGGTGCCGGCTATCAGGCCTTGTCGGCCGAAGCGTTGATGGGCACTTGGTCCCATTGGATGGGACCTGTACCTCTCTTTCGTCTGCTGTTCTGATCGCGCCGTTTCTGATCCTTGGGGCAAGGCCCCTGAGCGCAAATCTGTGCAAACGTTAGCCGCGGCCGCTGCTTCCTCGAAGCCATGACGTTTCTCCAAACAAGGTCTGACCCCCATCTCATCCATTCGCACAAGTTGTGCGTGGCTTCACTCACACGGAAGCCAAGAGACAGGTCACGTATCATTATCAGCAACCAGGAATCCACCTTGTCCCCATATTTCAAAGGGGTGACCGGTTGCCCCCTCCCGAAAGACGGGACAACCGGTCTTCTCTCAGATTGCGAGTCACCGCTTTCCACAAAGCGGCACCCTCGCCTCCCTGATCCTTTTCTCGCGAGCCACTTTCGCGGCATCGCAACTTCCCTTGCTACCTTTCTTCTTGCGCTTGTCGCCCATAGGCCACCTCCAGGGTTTTGCGGGGAAGAAACAATCTGAAAGAAACAGAATCTCACCTGTCCTTGAGCGCCTGTTCCTTCCAGAGCACTTCTATTCCGACAAGGTGGATTCCTGGTTGCGTAACGATGCTTTCAATGATCAATAAAGGAGCGACTCTCGTACCGTTACGAAGGGGTAACTGAAAAGTGGCAGCATTCTACTAACATCTTTCATAAAGTCAATTTTTGTCAAGATGGTACCAAAATCTTCCGCTTCATGAAGCGAAAACAATAACAAGTCATTGGCATCACGTCCCTTCTTCCCAACTCGAAAGATACTTCTTCTGCTCCTCAGTCAGCGTATCAATCGTGATGCCCATGGCTTCGAGCTGGACACGGGAAATGAACACGTCGATGTCGGGCGGGAGCGTGATGACTGAAACCGGAAGCTTTCCTTTGTTCTTCACGAGGTACTCGCACGCCAGCGCCTGCCCGCAGAAACTGAGGCTCATCACCTCGCTCGGATGTCCCTCTGCGGACGCGAGGTTCACGAGCCTCCCCTCCCCCGCGACGTACAGCACTTTGCCGGAAGGAAGTTTGTATTCATCCAGATAGTGACGCACGCGGCGCTTGCTCTTCGCCTTCTTCTCGAGCGTCTTCAGGTCGATCTCGCAGTCGAAGTGACCGGAGTTCGCCAGCACCACGCCGTCCTTCATCACCTCCATGTGCTCGAAGCGAATCACGTTGATGTCACCCGTGACAGTGACGAAGAGGTCACCGATCTTCGCCGCCTCCGCCATGGGAAGAACGCGATGACCGTCCATCGCGGCCTGCAACGCCTTGAATGCGTCGACTTCCGTGACGATCACCTGCGCCCCCAAACCTCTCGCGCGCAATGCCACGCCTTTGCCGCAACTGCCGTACCCCGCCACCACCACGGTCGTGCCCGCGATGAGCATATTCGTCGAACGGAGGATGCCATCAAAGGTGGACTGCCCCGTGCCGTAGTAGTTGTCCATGAGGTGCTTCGTCTTGTTGTCGTTCACCGCGATCATCGGGACCTTCAGCGCGCCGTCCCGCAGCATCGCACGAAGCCGGATGATGCCTGTCGTCGTCTCCTCACATCCACCGATGAGCGTCGGCAGGAGCTCCGGATGTTTCGTGTGGAGCAGCGTCACCAGATCACACCCATCGTCGATGGTGATGTGCGGCTTCATCTTCAGAACCTCTTCCAGGTACTTGTAGTAATCCTCGTTCGACTCGCCCTTGTACGCCCACACCTCTACGCCCTTCTCCTCGGCCAGCGCGGCGGCGACATCATCCTGGGTCGAGAGCGGATTGCACCCCGTGATGGCCACATTTGCTCCGCCGGCAACGAGCGTGCGCACGAGCACCGCCGTCTCCTTTGTCACGTGCAGCGCCATGCCGATGGTCAGACCGCTGAACGGTTTCTCCTTCGCAAAACGTTCACGGACACGTAGGAGCGCGCCCATGCGCTTCTCGGCGATCTCGATATTCAGACGGCCTTGGTTTGCCAGAGTTGGATCTTTGACGGAGGACATAGGACGAGAGTAATGGAAAATTGAAAATTGAAAATGGAAAATGATCCCCATGGCTTCAGCTTGAGCAGAAGCTGAGAGCTGTTTCGACACAGTTGAAATGGGACAGGGAACCTGTACCATGCCGTCCTTTCTCATGTTCTCTATGGTCAAAGAAAGCCATCGTTTGATCGGATTCGAACCCCCTCCACTCCCGAAACATGATTTCTCGGCACTGGATGCGCTCCAGAGAGATCTGATCGACACGCCAGACTCGGATCCCCTCATCATCGATATGAATCTGACGAGGGGAAAACTTCTTCATCTGACACAACCGATCTGCCCAAAGGAAACCGCCACCGTGACAATGGACATGCTCCCGGGAGCGAATGTGACGTACATTTCCATCGCCATAAACAATGAGGTGCTCAGTCTTGATCGAAACACAGCCGCTTTCTCTTATGATCGAAAGGCTCATGAGAGACTTCGATGCGTGAGGGACGCTCTGCAACAGAACAATATTCAACCATTGCTGGGATTGCTGATGGAGATGGAAAACGCTTTCGATGCCACGGGAGGTTCTACACTTCCCGCTCCTATGCAATCTCTCCTTAGAAATGGAAATTTCAGGAGCCACATGCGAAAAGTGCTTGCAGTGCTGATGGACAAAGGCGTGTATAAACTGCCTACGGCAGCTCCGGCAACTTCTCCCCATACGTCGTCTCCGCCCTCCCGAGGACATCGTTGAGGTCGACCTTGTCCATGAGCGTCCCTTCCTGCTCCACGACGAACGACGCCAGCGAGGCACCGAGACGTGCGGCATCCTTCATCTTCCACTTCGCAGCGAGACCCGTGAGGAATCCGGCGCGCAACGCGTCGCCCGCGCCCGTGGGATTCATCACATGTTCGGCTTTGCACGGCGGGATGACGAATGTGTCCTTCTTGCCATAGACCGTGAGGCCTTCCTCCCCCTGCGTGATGACGAGTGCCGGGACGTGCTCCAGGATCTGGTCGGTGGAGAAGGACGTGCGCTTGCTGAGGAGACTCCACTCATACGCGTTCGCGATCACGGCCTCCGCCCCGTCGATGGCGAGGAGCAATTCCTCCTCGGAGAGCGACATCACCTGCTGCCCGGGGTCGAAGACGTACGGCACCTTGTATTCCCGGCAGAACGACACGCCCTGCATCATCACCTTCGAGTCTCTGGGGCTCAGGATGGCGAAGGAAAATTCCTCGCGTTCGTCCTTGAGGTCAGGAAAAGAGCCAGCGGCATCCGCGCCGGGATGGAAGAAGGTGATCTGGTGCTCCGCGGAATCCGTGGCGACGATGGCCGTGGATGTCGCATGCTCGCGCAGGACCTCCACGCGCTTGGTGGAAATACCGCGCTCCTCAAGCAACGCCGCGTACGCGCCGCCGTCATGCCCGATGCTCCCGACGAGGAGCGGATCCTGATTGAGGAGTTTCAAATTCCACGCGATGTTCGCTCCCGTACCGCCGTGATGGCGGGCGAAGCGCGGCGTGACGAACGCCATGGAGAGCTCATCCAGATGCGCCGGATCGATGGCCTCCGGAAAGGATCCGTCGTAGGTAAGGAGGAGATCGTAGGCGATGGAGCCACTGACAAGAATTTTCATGCCAACGCATTGTGCCTGTAATTGAGGCCACTGAGAAGAGGGCAGAGAAGGCAGGGACGTAAGAAAAGGCAGGGGGGTAATACCTCTCTGCCTTCACTGCCCTCCCTGCCCTTTCTGCCTTCCCATGATCCTCTGCTACAATCCGGCATGTGAAAATAGCAGTCGTCGGAACCGGCTACGTTGGTCTCGTGAGCGCCGCATGCTTCGCAGAGCTGGGTCACGAGGTCATCGGCGTGGACATCGACGCGGCGAAGGTGAAGATGCTCTCGCAAGGAAAGAGCACCATCTACGAACCGGGACTGGAGGAAGTCCTGCAACGCAACCTCAAGAGCGGGCGGCTCTCCTTCACGACCAAGCTCACCGACGCACTCCCCGACTGCCGCGTGCTCTTCTGTGCCGTCGCCACGCCGCCGAACGAGGACTACACCGCGGATCTGCGCGCGGTTTTCACCGTGTGCGAGGAAACGGCGAAACATCTCGATCACGATCTCGTCTTCGTGAACAAGTCCACTGTCCCGGTGGGCACGGGGAAAGAGTGCGAGGAGAAGATCGCGGCGATCCTCGAGGAGCGCAAGGTGAAGCTGCACGTTCCGGTCATCAGCAACCCGGAATTCCTCCGTGAGGGCACGGCGGTGCAGGACACGCTCCACCCCGACCGCATCATCGTCGGCATCAATGGTGACGGCGTAGCGCAGCGCATGATGGACGAACTGTACCTGCCCCTCACCCGCGTGAAGCACCCCATCGTCTTCATGAGCCGCGAGAGCGCGGAGATCGTGAAGTACGCCTCCAACGCTTTCCTCGCGGCCAAGATCTCCTTCGCCAACATGCTGAGCGAACTCTGTGAGGTTGCCGGCGGTTCCATCCGCGACGTCACGAAGGGCATGGGACTGGATGAACGGATCGGCCCGCGCTTCCTCCACGCCGGCATCGGCTACGGCGGCAGCTGCTTCCCAAAGGACGTGAAGGCGCTGCAGGCCATCGGGAGGAAACACGACGTCCCGATGCACCTCATCCGCGCCACGCAGGACGTCAATGACCGCCAGCGCGAGCGATTCTTCCAGAGAATCCTCAATCATTTCCCCCGTGAGGCGAATGTCTGCGTCTGGGGTCTCTCCTTCAAACCCAATACCGACGACCTGCGCGAGGCACCGAGCATTGATCTGCTCCACATGCTCATCGCGACCGGACATACGATCCGCGCCTATGACCCCGTGGCCATGGAGAACATGAAGAAGTACTTCTCGAAGAGCGTGACGTACCTCTCGGATCCGCTCGAAGCGGCGAAGGGTGCCGACGCCGTGGTTCTTCTCACGGAGTGGGACATCTTCCGCGGGATCGATCTGAGGCAACTCAAGAAAACCATGAAGGGGCGGGATCTCTTCGACGGGAGAAACGTGTACGAGCCGAAGGAAGTGGAAGCGGCGGGATTGAACTACCATGGCATTGGGATTTCCGCATAAACATGAGAAAATCACGAGGGAAGCAACGTATTATTGACAATGGTGACAGCAGTGGCACTGTGTATCCATGACTAACGAACAACTACGGCTTGGCGAAAGGGATGGATGCCCCCGGAAAGATCTCTCCGCCGATAAAAATGGGATTGTGCTATGCCCTCATCTGGTAAATGAAGGTTGGCGACCGAAATATTGCACGTTACTGACGTCGGGAGACCAACGGAAACCTTGTGCTCTCAACGGGCAATCGATAGATATCCCCTCGACTGCGGAAAAGGTCACTCTATCTGTAGGGGAAAAACAGGGAACACTTCGGGATTTTTTCGTTGCAGTCGCACTGGGAAAGTTATGAGGCAGAACTGAGAGATATTGCTGAGAGACTTTCAACGAGAGTTTGCTACACTCACGACGATGAGAGTCTTCTTAACTGGTGCTGCCGGCTTCATCGGCTACCACACGGCCGAAGCCCTCTTGAAACGTGGCGACGAGGTCATCGGCTTCGACAACTTCAACGCGTACTACGATCCGAAATTGAAAGAGGCGCGGGCGAAGCAGCTCCAGGGAAAGAAAGGATTCACGATGGTCCGCGGCGATATCCTCGACCGGAATGCCGTGACGAAGGCGATGAAGGGATGCGATCGCGTGTGCCATCTCGCGGCGCTCGCAGGTGTCCGCTACGCCTTCGAACATCCCGCTGAGTACGTCGATATCAATATCCGCGGCTTCTTCAACGTTCTCGATGAGGTACGTCTCCAGAAGATTCCCGGCTTGATTTACGCCTCCTCGAGCTCCGTCTACGGCGGCAATACGAAGCTTCCCGCCTCGGAAACGGACCGCACCGACGATCAGATCTCTCTCTATGGCATGAACAAGAAGGACAATGAACTCATGGCACACACGTTCCACCGCCTGTACGGCATGAAGGTGACGGGCCTGCGCTTCTTCACGGTCTACGGCCCGTGGGGCAGACCGGACATGGCGCTCTTCCTCTTCACGGACGCGCTGCTGCACGGCAAACCGCTCCAGATCTTCGGCGAAGGCAAGATGCAGCGCGACTTCACGTACGTCGACGACATCGTCACAGGAATCCTTGCCTCCATCGACAAAAATTTCGACGAGGAGGTGTTCAACCTCGGCTGCGGACGCAAGGAGGAACTGATGGACTATGTGAAGATGGTGGAAACGTCCTGCGGGAAAGAGGCGAAGAAGGAATTCCTCCCCATGCAGCCCGGCGACGTCCGCGTGACGTCCGCGGATATCTCGAAGGCGAAGAAGATGCTCGGCTACGAGCCAAAGACCAACATCAAAGATGGCGTGCCACGCTTCGTGAGCTGGTATCGGGAGTATCTCGGAATTTGACCGCCATCAGAATAGAAGTACCATACAACTATGTGTAATCCGGAAGGGAAAGAGACAGTGTTGGCGGTCGATTACGCCGATCCTCGTCACAGGAGACGATTCATGACCGGTGAGGAAATGCTCACGACCATCAATGCATTGGGATTCGAAACTCCTCACGGTGAAGGAGTCCACGGTCGTACGCAACGCACCCGGCAGAGCGTATCGAATGTCATGGGCATCAGCCGAACAGCATAACAGTTACTTCCTCACCCACACCTCCACCGATTGACCGGCGAGCGTCTTCCAGCCATCGACCCTCGTCATTTCCTCGCATGGTGTCAGACACACAACCGCCTCCGCATCCGGGAGGAGTGACTGCTGAAACCGCCGCACGGGCACGGGGCTCTCGTACTGCCACTCATGGCCGAAGGAACCATTGATGAGCAGGACCCCGGTGCCGGAGACGGGGAGTGAACGGGCAACGGCACGTGCCGGAGACGGCGAGAGCTTCAGCGGGAAGAGTGCGAGGATGATGCCCGTGATGAAGATGAGCGGGAAAATGAGCGGCGCAGGTTTCTTCCAGAGATGATGGAAGAATGCCGGCATCCCGCCGATGAAGAGCGGCAGGAAGAGAATCGCGTAGTAGAAATGGAATGAGAGGAAGACGTACGCACAGACGAGAAGGAGGCTTCCAAGGAGCGCCCACCGCCGCTCGAGGAGTATGCCGGCCGTTCCGAGGAGCCCGAGCAACACGCTCCCGCCAATGCTCCAGGCGCGGAAGAGATTGATCGTCCTTCCCAAAGCGGATACATCTACATCCTTCGTTCCGACATTCACGAAGCTCGCGAGAATGAGGGGCTCCGCGAGAGCGAAGAGGGCGGCGAGGACCATGGGACCGATGATGTAGATGATCATCTCCATCACGGAAACCCTCATCTTCCGGAACATGGCGAAGACGAGCGGCAGGTAGAGGACGGCCTGGAACGCCGTGAAGAGCGACGCGAGCCAGAGGACCCCGATGAGGAATGGCGATCGTGGAATCCGGCTTCGGGATGTCGTTTCCGCTGCGACATACAGCGCAACGAACACCAATCCTTCGAGCGCTGTCAGGGGGGCCATCATGATGGTGCCTGCCTGCAGGACGAGTGCGGCGGAGAGGAGCCATGACCCGCCGAGGACGAAGCGTTGCTCGCCCGAGAGCCCGCGCCCGATCTCCCACACGATCCACACCGCCTGCACGAGGAGTGACGCGAAGACGATGCGCCAGAGCATTTCCTGCACGGACAACGCCGTCGTGAGGGAGAGAATGGATCGGATGAGCGGCGGGTGGGGATACGGAATATTCAGCAGGTACTTCGCCTCGTCCGTGAGAACGCCATGCAGCGACTGCACCCATGCGAGGAACAGGGCATAGGCTTCGAGCACGGCGATGAGCGTCAGCTTTCGCATGGGGAGACTTCGAAGGTGGAGAGCTTCACCATGAGACAAGCGGCGTCAGAGGGAACGCGCCGGTGTTCGCGATGAACGAGAGTCAGCGAATCAGCGGTGACGGAACGAAGCGAAATGTCGGAGAGGATCCAGCCGCGGGACTGCGCGACCTGCGAGAGCGCGACCTGCGTCTGTGACCGGACAGCGGCATCGAAGAAGAGCGGTCGAATCGCCCACGCACGGAGCAGGAGTGGCGCCGCGATGATCGTGAACAACAGACAGAAGAGGAGCGCCGGCGTCCGGGAAGAGGTCACAGAGAGGATCGTGTGAAAATGCGGTGAAATGCCGCCGAAAAGAGCATGAAGAGGAACGCGAGCTCTACGTGAAAAGTCATTTTGCTCTCTCCCGTTTTCCGTACGCCGAATGTGTAGGGGGCCTCCGTAACCGCCGTATCACTCCGTACATGCAGGAGAATCTCGAAGAGAATTTTGAAACCGCGTGGACGGAGTTGGGAACGAATGCTCTCGAATGTCTGCCGCGAGATGGCGAAGAATCCGCTCATGGGATCGGCAACATGCACGCGGCAGAGCGAAAGGGTAAGCCATGTCGCGAGCCGGGAGAGAAGCCTGCGACTCTCGTTCCAATTTCCCGTGCTCCCCCCTTCCACGTACCGCGACCCAATGGCGAGACCCGCATTGGCAACCACGGCCTGGTAGAGAGCGGGGAGGATCGTGTAGTCGTGCTGCCCATCCGCATCCGCCACGGCCAGAACCGTCCCGTGCGCCATGCCAAACCCCTCAACGACCGCTGATGAAAGGCCGCGTCGCCCGACACGGCGGAGAGAATGAATCGACGTATCATGCGCCGACAATGCCTCCACGATCTTCCACGTCCCGTCCGGCGAATCATCATCGACGACGATGATCTCGTGCGGGATTCCCGCAAGGATCTTCTGCAGCCGTTCGACGATTGCTTTGATATTACCGGCCTCGTTATAGGTGGGAAGGATGAGCGAAAGCACGCTTGCAGCATACCGCAGCCCGCGCCGAGACGGGTATAGGAATATTGTTGACAAGACATGGTGACATCCTAGAGTCATGTCATGAGCGATACTGTAGGGACAGACGACGAACTTTCATCCTGCATAAACACCGGAGCATCACGGGGGGTCGTCACCAGACGAAACGACCTTCTTGAAGTACTCCAAGTCAGAAAAGATACTGTTCAGGCTCTACAGGAAATGGGCGTGTCAGTTGCAGTGGGAGATGCGCGGTTGATCGTGACCGTTCCGCCGGAAATGACACAACCCCTCGAAACCATTCTCTCCGGCATTATGGGTCAACTCGGAGACTTCTCATCCATTGCACAGGCAAGAGTTCGCGTGACCTTGCGACGCGGGCGGCCGCCAGAAACGGAGGCAGGAGGGGCCGCTTCGGGAGCCAGCAACGAGCAACCGGCAAGCTAGCCCACCAACAACATCTTCGCCACTGGCCCGAAACACGATTTGCAGGCAGACTGTCTCTCGCATGCGACTCCTGGTCACCGGTTCCTCCGGCACCATCGGCACACGGCTCTGCGAGCGCCTCCTCGAGGAGGGGCACGATGTCGTGGGCGCCGATCTCGTTCCGAATCAGTGGAATCCCTCGGTCAACAAACGCACGTTGATCGCCGATCTGCGCGATGAGAAGGTCTTCGACGCTCTCCCACATGACGTGGAAATGGTCGTGCACCTGGCGGCGAACGCACGGGTGTATGAACTGGTGAAAGAACCAGCCCGGGCGCTCGATAATTTCGTCATGCTCTTCCGCACCCTGGAATTTTGCCGGTTGCACAAGATCCCCCGCTTCGTCTTCGCCTCCTCACGCGAGTGCTACGGCAACATCAAGACGGAACGCTGCACCGAGGACCTCGTGCGCGTGGAGAACTGCGAGAGCCCCTACACCGCGAGCAAGCTGGGCGGGGAAGCGCTCGTAACGTCCTACGAGAAATGCTACGGCCTGACACCGGTCATCCTCCGTTTTTCCAATGTCTACGGCGCGTACGACGTCTCGGACCGCGTGGTGCCGCTCTTCATCCGGCAGGCGCGCAAGAACGAACCGCTCGTCATCTTCGGGAAGGGGAAACTCCTGGATTTCACGTACATCGACGACACCGTTTCCGGCATCATCCAGGTACTCGAACGGTTCGACACTATTAAGGGGGAAACGTTCAATCTCGCCTTCGGCAGCGGTTCCACTCTCGTTTCATGCGCCGAGATCGTGAAGGAACTCACGAAGAGCTCCTCGAGCGTCTCCTTCGCGCCGCCGCGCACCGGCGAAGTGACACACTACGTGGCGGACATCACCAAGGCACGCAAGGAGCTCGGATTCGATCCGAAAACGCCGTTCCGCGAAGGCATGGAGAAAGCGGTCGCGTGGTATCTGAAGCACACATGATTTTCGAAGCGGTGTCACCCTGAGCCCTTCGACTTTGCTCAGGGCAGGCTCCGTCAAAGGGGAACATCCGCGTGTCTATGGTTCGACTGCGCTCACCATGACACGCTTGTACTGCTCAGGAACAAAGCCTCTTTCGAAGTACTCATCCTCCGCACCGACCTGATCCAGATCCCGGCGGCGCCCGTCGAGGATACTCTGCGCCGCGAGGATGCCCATCTCCTGCGAGTGATCCTGGTTGGTATAACGGAAACGACCGGGACGCCCCACTGCGTAGAAATTCTCGAACCCGTCCAGCCACCTGAGTACGGTCTGCACGTGCCCGTGGTAGGACAGATCGTAGAGAGGGTATGAATTCGCCCGCCGCAGGTGGTGCATGCTCGTCACTTCTTCCCGACGAAGGAAGCCAAGTCGCTCCAGCCAGGGCATGGATCGTTCGAAGAGTTCCTCCTTCGAAGCCTTCCAGATGTCATCCCCCTCGAAGCAGAAGAATTCGATGAAGAGTGACGTCCTTCCGGTCGGACACATGCGCTCGCTGAAATTCTTCATCTCGCTCATGCGACCGAAGGGGACTTCCAGATCCGGAAAATACACCCAGTTGTCCGGTCCGATGCGTTCGCGGTTCACCGTGAGGAAGAGGTACACCTGCGAGCGAAATCGGAGTGCGGAGGCGGCTTCCATCACCTCCGCCGGTGGAGACGGATGGAAGAGGTGTACCGTCTGCGTGAGCGGAACGGAATGAACGACCGCCTGCGGGGAGAAGGCCTGTGTGCCCCCCGCGGATGAAACCTCCACGCTCGTCACGCGCCGCCCCTCCCAATGGATGGCAACGGGCTGCGCACTCGTACGGACCTCCCCGCCGCGTTCCTCGACCCGTTCGCGGATCCTCCGGTAGATGAGCCCGCTCCCCAGCGAGGGGTAGTAGAAGGAATCGGTGAGCGTCTTCGGACCCTGCTGTCCGCGGAAGAGAGCTTTCTTTAGGATGGACCAGATGCTGAGGTCTGCGATGCGCTGTGTCGCCCAGTCCACGCTGATCTGGTTGCATGGAATCCCCCAGATCTTCTCAGTGTAGTTGAGCATGTTGAACGCGGCCAGCCAGCGACCGAAGGTGTTGATCGAATGGTCCTCAAACGTGCGGATTTCGCGGGGGAAGAGGCGGGCGAGCAGGTAATCCCACATCGCGTGAAAAGCGTTCAAGGGACCGACGTTGCGCAGGACCTGTCCGAGGCGCACCGGGTAGTGGTAGAACTTTCCGTCCACGAAGAAACGGGTGTGTCGCGGGATCTTCCGCCACTCCTCTCCGAGAAGATCCCCGATGAAATCGTACAGATACTTGTTCTTGCTGAAGAAGCGGTGCGGGCCGATGTCCGTGAGGTACGTGCCCTCCGGCTGCTCGAAGCGCAGGGTCTGCGCGAGACCTCCCACCTGTGCATCCTTCTCCACGATCAACGGATGCCGGCCCGCGCGCACGAGCTCCATGGCCGCGGCCATGCCCGCGGGACCCCCGCCGAGAATGAGGACATCGCAAGAAGACGCTGCTTCCGACTGCATGAAGGCATGGTACATCACATTCCAACTGCAGCGCATCTCCCTTGCAGGCGGCACCCCCTGCCGTAGAATGCCCACATGGATACCGACCGTTGTTCGATCTGCGTCGTGGGACTCGGCTACGTGGGCCTCCCGCTCGCGCACGCCTTCGCGAAGAAGGGGCATCCTGTCTTCGGGTATGACATCTCGAAGCGGCGCGTGGAGGAATTGAAGGCGGGCAAGGACTCAACGCTGGAATTGAGCGAAACACAATTGGGAGAGGCGAAGATCGAGTTCTCGACAGACCCCGCGATCATCAAGAACGGTGACGTGGTCATCATGGCTCTCCCGACACCCATTGATGAAGAGAACAACCCCGACATGACGATTCTTTTCCAGGCTTCGGAAACCGTCGGGAAGAACCTGAAGAAGAGCGCCATCGTCGTCTACGAATCGACCGTCTACCCCGGCGTCACGGAGGAGCTCTGCGGTCCCATCCTCGAGAAACATTCAGGAATGAAATGCGGAAAGGATTTCACTCTCGGCTACTCGCCGGAACGGATCAACCCCGGCGACAAGGAGCACACGGTCACAAAGATCCGGAAGATCGTGTCCGGGCAGGACGAGAAGACCACGGATGCGCTCATGGATCTCTACGGATCAGTGATCGTGGCGGGCGTGCATCGCGCACCGTCGCTCAAAGTGGCGGAGATGGCCAAAGCCATCGAGAACGCGCAGCGCGACATCAATATCGCCTTCATGAATGAGATCGCGATGCTCTGCGGAAAGATCGGCATCTCGACGAAGGATGTACTGGCGGCGGCGGGCACGAAGTGGAACTTCCTCAAGTTTTCTCCCGGCCTCGTCGGCGGCCACTGTATCGGCGTGGATCCGTACTACCTCGTGGAGAAAGCGAAGCAGCTCGGCATGACGACGCACGTGATCACGGCCGGGCGATCGACCAACGACGGCATGAGCGGGTATGTGGCGGAACGCGTGGCTGCGGCGTTGGGTGGGAAGAAGAATGCGCGCATCCTCGTCCTCGGCCTCACGTTCAAAGAGGACATTCCCGACACCAGGAACAGCAAGGCGCAGGATGTGGTGAAACACCTGATGAAGCGCGGTTTCGCCGTGGAAGCGCACGACCCGTTTCTTCCCGAAGAGGCAATTTCGAAACTCGGCTTCAGGCCGGGAACCTTGGAACGTGGCCCCTACGACGCCATCGTTCTGCTCGTCACGCACACACCGTACGTCACCTTGGGAGCAAAGGGGTTGCTGAAGGCGCTTTCCCCGGACGGTATTCTCTTTGACCTGAAGGGTGTCATCGACCCTGCTGTCGTCTCGACCACGGGAGCCTCGTACCTTACGCTCTGATCCCCATGCGCTTCACCTTTCGATCGTACCCCGGCCGTCTCGGGTTCGTGTTGGAGTCGCTTCCGAAGAAACCGATACGGCTTCTGGATGCCGGAAATCTCGGTGACGGCGAGTCGACCAATGAGAGATTGAGGCGGGCGGTGGAAGCGGAAGGCGGCACGTACGTGGGCCTCGACTCCAACGAAGGCCTGACGCGGAAACTTGCCTTGCCGAATCAGGTCGTCGGCGATCTGGAACATGCGCCGTTTGAGAACGGTTCATTCGATACGGTCTACGCGGGAGAGATCATCGAACACACGTGGACGCCTTCGATGATGATCCGGGAATGCCGGCGCATCCTGAAACCGGGAGGTCTCCTCCTGCTCGACACGCCCAATCCATACCGCATCGGCACTATCATGGGTTTCCTCTTCCGCCGCGAAAGTTCCATGGGTGACAACCGCACGTTGTCCTTCCATGAGGCAAGGAACGCCTTCTCCGAATTGAGAGAGAAAGGGCAGGTACTGCTCCAACCGCAACACAAGATCTTCTACACGCCTGCGATGCTCCGGCAACTCCTCGAGACACATGGTTTCGTGATCGAAAACATCGGCGCGACATCGAAAGCCCGCGGCATCCTCACTCGTCTCCTGCTCCTTCTCTTCCCGCACACCGGCAGCCATCTGTGCGTCATTGCGCGGAAAGCGACAGTGGAGGAAGCCTTCATGGATGTCGCGCACGCTCCTGCATCTGATGCGCGCTAAGATCCGCAAACACTGGCCGATCCTGCTTCTCGCCTTCATCCTCGCGAGTCTCCTTACTCTGACGCTCCTGCCGTACAACGGCAATGTCTCGGCGCTCTTCCATCTGGATACACCACTCGCGGAGAACCACGTCCCGCCTTCCGGATTCGTCGTCCTTTCGGTCCCCGCCTACGACGGCGCGCAGTACTACCAGCTCGCCCGGACCCTCCCTCTCGTGATGACCGGACAATGGGAAGCGGTGCGACAGCGGCTCCCCGGCCCTTATGCCTGGCAGCGGATCCTCCTGCCAGTCCTCGCATTCACCTTTGCGCTCGGACAGGACGCTCTTCTGCCGTGGAGCTTCCTCCTCATCCAATTCCTGTGCCTGCTCGGGACCGCGACGCTGATCATCGAAACGAACAGACGCTGGTGGCCATACGCCCTTGCTCTTGCTCTCTCCCCCGCCGCACTCATCGGCCTGCACTTCTCCCTCGCCGAACCGCTGACGATCTTCCTTCTGACGGCGCTCCTTCTCCGATATAGGAAACGATCACATCTCCATGCCTTCGATTTGTTCCTCCTCTCACTCCTCGTCCTGACGCGCGAAGTGAATATCCTCGTCGTCGGTCTTCTCTTCCTGTATTCACTATGGAAGAAACAGTGGCACGAGGCTCTCCTCCTCTTCATCCCCGCAGGCGCCTTCCTTGCGTGGCACGGCGTGATCTTCGGCATCTTCGGTTCGATCCCCTTCCTTTGGAGCACTGCGAAATTCACCTTCCCCTTCGGAGCGGTCGTACCGCTCCTCGCGGGAACCTACGGGTATAACCGTCTGACACTCACCTCCATCCCTCTCGCGCTCCTCTTCGTCCTTCCGGCACTCCTCTGGAGCCTCGATGAAATGATCCGTAAGCGGCAACGAACCTTCCTCCCGCTCGCCGCGTTCACCTTCCTCGCCCTCATGACGATGATGCCAATCGTCATCTGGGGCTCCATCACCTCCATCGGAAGGGTCATCACGCCTGTGTACCCCGCGATCTTGCTTCATGCAGCGACACGTGACACGCTGCCTGCGAAGTACTTCGCCGCGGCTGTGCTGCTGCTCGGCCTCGGTGGGGCGCTTGCACTTGCCACCTCGGTCCATCCCTTCATCATCCTCTGATGCCCCCGCGCCTCTCCATCATCATGCCGGTCTACAACGAGGAACGGACCCTCCTCGCCGCCATGCGGGAACTCATGGATGCATGCCCCGAAGCGCAGATCATTTACGTCGATGACGGCTCGAAGGACGGCTCCCTCGCTCTCCTCCACGGAAACGCACGACCTGAAGATCTGGTTCTCACGAAGGAGAATGGTGGAAAAGGATCGGCAGTCCGCCTCGGCATCACACAGGCAACGGGGGCTTTCACGGCCATTCAGGATGCCGACCTTGAGTACGATCCCCGTGAGATCCTCTCCCTCCTCACGCTCGCGGAACAGAACCCCGGAAGCGTGGTTCTCGGCTCCCGCTTCCTCCGTCCCAATCCCAACCTCTACCGGCGCTATCTCCTCGGCAACAAGTTCGTGACGGGAATCCTCAACCTCCTCTTCGCGTCCCGCCTCACAGACTCCTACACCTGCTACAAACTCTTCCCCACAGACCTCCTGCGCTCTCTGCCGCTCACGGCGCGCGGGTTCGAGCTGGAGGCCGAGCTCTGCTGCTACCCGCTCGCACGGGGGATCACCATGCACGAAGTGCCGATCACCTACCACCCGCGCTCACTGGAAGAAGGCAAGAAAATCCGCTTCGCCGACGCATGGAAAGGATGCCTCACGGGACTTCTCATCTGTGTTCGCGAACGGTCGTTCCTTCGCACGCACCGGCACTTGATCACACAATTCCTCCGCTACCTCGCGAGTGGTGGCACGGCCGCGGCACTGGAACTCCTGTCGTACAAGCTCCTCCTCATCCTCGGAGTCCATTACCTCGTCGCGACACCGACCTCCGCGATCGTCGGCATCGTCTCCGCCTTCCTCCTGCACAAGTACCTCGTCTTCCGGAAGAAAGAGCGGTTCTTTCACCACGCATTTCGCTACGGCATCCTGACGGTGTGGAACATCCTCGCCCAGATACTCATCGTCTACGTCCTCGTGGACCACTTGAGCATCGGTCCCATGTGGGCGAAAGTCATCGGAATCGGCGTGGTCGTGTCCTGGAATTTCTTCTTCTACAAGTTTCTGGTCTACGTGTAAGAGGACCCACACTCAACATCCCGCGTCTCATCTGCGAGGTTTCCTGTTGCCCTCCATGACGCACCCGAGCGCAAAGACGAGGGCCGTGAAGAGGAATGCTTCAAGGACTGCATAGGGACCGAACCAGAAGGACGTGACAGCCCCCACGAGGAACACGACAGCACAGAGGAGGATCGTGAGCTTGAGCGGGTTGTAGTGGATGAGGCACTCCGTGATGTACTGGAGCGTGCGCAGCGTGTCATGGAGATGACTGACCTTGGATGAGCCCGTGCGCCGCTCATAGGCAACAGGAACGTACGCCACGGACCGGTGTGTGAGGTGGTGGAGGAGCGTGATCGTCGTCGAGAAACTGAATCCCTCGCAGATATCCGGGAAGAGCGGCGAAACGACTGCCTTCGAGAAAACGCGCAGGCCGGAATTCACATCCGGAATGCGGCGGCCCGTGGCGAATTCCACGATGAGCTTGAGGCAGAAGCGGGCGGCTCTCTTGAGCAAAGACCCGCGGTAAAATTTCCCCTGCCGCGCACCCACGACCATGTCGAACCCCGCCTTCTTCTTCTCTAGCAGCGCAGGAATCTCTTCGACGGGATAGGTACCGTCCGCATCCGTGATGACGATGGTGTCGTTCGTCGCGACGTTCACCCCGTCCTTGATGCTCCGTCCGTACCCGCCGTTGCCGGGACGACGGATAACCTGCGCCCCGGTCGCTTCTGCGGCGGCGGCCGTGCCGTCCGCGCTGCCGTCATCCACCACGATGATCTCCGCGCCGGGGACGACCCTGCGCAGACGTTCGATGACGGAGCCGATGGCTCCCTCTTCATTGTAAGCCGGGATGATGACGGAGACGGCGTTCATGGAAACGGGTCAGAAGGGTATTGTACCCCGTCGCGGCGAGGATCGCATAGGCCCCGAGGAGCGGCACGTGGTAGCGGGGCGTGGCATCGGTGAGGATGTAGATACCGAGAGAATAGGCTGCAAGCAGCGTACAGAGCCATTCCACGGTCCCCCACTTCTCCCATCGGAACAGGGCGACGGCGCAGCCGACGTAGAGCAAGAGCTGTGCGACCGTGACGGCGATGTTGTACAGATGTCCCCAGCCGTCCACGTAGGGAACGTGGTATTCGAGGATTTCGAAGACCGAGAACCAGAGGTAATTGGGGAAATCCCGGAGGATCGTCGCGATGCTCTCACGACGGATCTCCGGATCCTGTGCCGTGGGGACGCGCCCCGGCCACTTCGTGTTCACGAGACCGTTGAAAGAACAGGCCGATGACCGTCCCGTCCAATCACGTGAGACGTACTCCGACCAGAGGCACCGGAATGCCTCCACTCCATGCACCTTCTCAGCCTGCTCCGCCCGCACGTAGAGCATCGCCGTGGTGCGGAAATCCCCTCCAAACGCGAATCGGCCGAATTCCACCCGGTTGCGGATCCCCCACAAGCCCACGCAGACGAAGGGGATGAGGAGGAGCGGCAGGAGATACCGCCACGACACGCGCTGCATGAGGAGAAATCCCGCGAGGAGGAACGGCAGGAACAGGAACGGGAGTCCCGTGAGGATGATCGCAGCAGAGAGAAAGCCCAGCGCAAGTGCGGCGTTTCTCCGGGGCTTGCGGATGAGCGAGAGCATCGCAGTCGCGAGGAGGAGGAAGAGTGATGCGAGAAGACTCTCCCGCATGACGCTCAAATGAGCATGAAAGAGTGATGGGAAGAGGAGAAGGAACCCCGCCGTGAGGAGGAGGACACGCTCGGACATGCGATGCCGCAGCTCCGCCAGCAGGAGACCGAGTGAAAGAAGGAAGAGCAGGTACTGCCCGACGAAGATGACGAACCGGTTATGATCGCTTGAGAGACCGTAGAGGAGAGCGAGGAAACCGCTGTACCCCGGCTCCCGCTCCATCGTCGGCGTCGTGCCGTCGAGCGAGTAGGTGAGGGAGTGCACCAAATTGACCGCACCCGCGTCATAGCTGGCGCTGTCGCTGGAAAATGTCCGCCCGGCAGGCTGCAGAAGCTGGTACACCGTCAGCGCGCCGAAGATGAGGAGAGACGCAACGAGGATTCCTGCGCGCCACTTGCGATGAGAGTTCATGACCACGCATATACAATACACAACAACAGCGGCAACAGACGAATTGAAATAACAGTCCGAAGGCGCGGGTCTCGTGGGTCCTGCGCCTGAGGACACAACAAAGGGAAGGGTGGGTTCGTGGGAGGGACACCGCTAGGTGGCCCTCACACGCTGCTCCGCAGCCATTCCTCTAACCAGAGCAACGCCCAGACGTGGTCTGAATAATCGACGCTGGAACCTCTGTACGAGACGAGAAACCGCTCCATCCGGCCGCGGTCGAAGAAACGCCAGAAGGCCGGGGATCCGGTGAGGAGACGATCGGAAACGAAACCACTGAGTTCTCCCCTGAACCAGAGATCGAGCGGGAGGCGGAACCCCCGCTTCTTCTCCCAGAGCGTTTCGGTGGGGAGCGTGTTCCGGAGCATGTCCTTCAGGATCCACTTCCCCACCCGCCCGTGGACCTTGTGACGAACGGGGATGCGCGCCGTGAGTTCCAGGAGCGCGTGATCGAGGAAGGGGGAACGCGCCTCGAGGCCGTGCGCCATCGATCCCAGATCGACTTTCGGGAGGAGATCATCGGCGAGGTAGGTTTCCAGATCCATCGACTGGGCACGGGAGACGAGGTCGGCTCCCCGGCTCCGTGCATGCTCCGTCTTCGCTTCGTACCATGCATCCGTCCGGGGGAATGACGGGAACGTGTCCTTGTAGAGCGCCTGCTTCTCTTCTTCGGTGAAGAAACTGAGGTACTGCAGGTAGCGCCGCGGAAACGGCAATCCGATCGAATGCTGGAAACGCCGCACACGGTAGCTGAACGTGTCGTTGCGCAGCCGATGGAAGAGATCCGTCCCGCCGGAGACGAGCGCGTGCATCCAGGAGGGCAACTGATGCCACCGTTCCGAGAAGCGGAGGATGGGATAGCGGATGTAGCCGGCGAAATTCTCGTCCCCGCCGTCGCCGTTCAGCGCCACCGTAACATTCCTGCGGGACTCCCGGGCAATGAGGTACGTGGGAATGGAGGACGGATCGGCGTAGGGCTCCTCGTACGTCGCGACGAGCTCCGGAAGCAGGCGGACGATATCCGGCTCGACCATGATCGGATGGTGGTCGGTCCCAAATTTCTTCGCGATGACTGCCGCGCCCGGCAGCTCATTCATCTTCTCGTGCTCGGACCCGATGGAGAAGGTCTTGATGGGGCGATCGGAGAGTCCGCTCATCGACGCGACGACGGCCGCCGAATCCACGCCGCCGGAGAGGAACGCCCCCACGGGAACATCCGCCACCATCCGCAAGCGGACACTCTCGTCGAATGTCTTCCTGATCCGCTCCTGCCATTCGGCGAGAGCGGGGCCGTCATCCGGCTCATAGGAAAGCTCCCAGTAGCGCCACATCTTCCGCTCCCCTGTGCGAAGATCGACGCGCATCGCGTGTGCGGCGGGGAGCTTCTCGATGCCGCGGAATCCCGTGAGGGGGGCAGGCAGGTACATCATCGTCAGGAAGTGATGCATAGCTTCCTCATCGACCTCCCGGGGACACTCCGGCAACGTCCGCAGCGCCTTGAGCTCCGAGGCGAAGGCGAAGAGCGTCGGTGTCGCGAAGAACTTGAGCGGCTTCTTGCCCACCCGATCCCGCGCGAGGAAGAGCGTGCCCCGCTTCAGATCGAGGATGGCGAAGGCGAACATGCCGCGCAGGTGTTCCAGGCACGCTTCCCCGTACTCTGCATACAGGTGCAGGAGCACCTCGGTATCACCACGGGAACGGAAGCGATGTCCTCTCGATTCCAACGCGGCGCGCTCCTGCGCGAAATTGTAGATCTCCCCGTTGAACACCACGACGGTTTGTCCGTCATCCGAGACCATCGGTTGATTCCCGGCCGGCGTGAGATCGAGGATGGAGAGTCGTCGAAATCCGAGACCGGCGTTCCCATGGATGAACGTCCCCCGACTGTCCGGACCGCGGTGGCTCAAGGCGTCCGTCAGGCGGTCGATATGCCCCTGATCAGCGGTTTCGCCATTCAATCGGATGATGCCGGCAATCCCACACATACGGAGAGACTACCAGAACGCGGCTCTTTCACGTACGCTTCCTCCATGCAGAAGAAGCATCCCCAGTGGGCTTGGCAGTGGCAAACGTTCTTCGACGACAATCGTTGGCTCTTCGCCGACTGGATCGCACCGAACACGCTGGAGGATTTCCGTGGAAAAGACGTCCTCGATTGCGGCTGCGGCGGTGGCCAGCACATCACCTTCACGGCACCGGTTGCCCGTTCGGTCACGGGAGTGGATCTGAACGCGGTCAGCTGCGCCGCTACGAGCACCGCGAATCTGCCCAATGTCCGGCTGGTCGAGGCGGATCTGGCGGAAATGGATCTCCAGAGGAAGTTCGACATCGTCTACTGCATCGGCGTGCTTCACCACACCGACGATCCGGACCGGACATTCGCGAATATCGCACGCCACTGTGCGCCGGGTGGCCGCGTGATCGTCTGGGTCTACTCGAAGGAAGGAAACTTCCTCAACCGCACACTCCTGGAGTGGCTGAAACGACTCATCCTCCTGCGCCTACCGCGGAACGTGAATCTTGTTCTCGCCCACATCCTGACAACCCTTCTCTATCTCCCGATCTACACGCTCTACCTCCTGCCATTGCCCTTCCTCCCCTTCTACGAGTACTTCCAAAACTGGCGCAAACTCGGCTACCGGAGGAATCTTCTCAATGTGTTCGACAAGCTCAACGCCCCGCAGACACACTTCATCACGAAGGAGCGGATCACCCGATGGCTCGATCCGTCGCAGTTCACGAACATCTCTATCACACCATACAAAGGCGTGAGCTGGAGAGGTTCTGGGACGGTTCGGTGAACGCTGACTCCCTAGAACACATCGTTGTATCCACCCGTGAGGAGACGCGCCACGCCTTCTTTCAGGAGCAAGGGAACGGAATATCGAAGCGTCACGGTGTGTGAACCTGCAGGAACCGGGATGCCGAAGAAGGCGGCATTGGCATAGACGGAATTCGCCACTTCACCATCAATCCGAACCTCCCATCCGGGAAGCCGGGGAATCGTCACCACGAGCCACTGCGGCTCTGCGGCCTGTGTCTGAAGTGTGAGGAATTGCGGACGATCTTCAACCGTCTCTATCTCCCCCCTCCCGCTGGAAGTTTGCAGCGAACAGGCAGGCTCACACTCGAGGAGAGATCGTCTCCCGTGCCACTGTTCATGGAAAATACGCTCCAGTGCTTCGCTCTCGTCTTCCGCCATCGTCTCGACACTGTCGGCGAAGTACACACTCGGCCGTGCAGCGGGATTCTCGTATATGTACAGTGGAATATTCGCGGATGTCACACGGGTTTCGAAGACGTTGCGCAGGGAGGCACCGTTCAGAGAGAAAGAGCTCGTGAGGTAGCGCACGCCCTGCATATCGAGAACATCCTTCCGGCGACCGAACTCCCTGATCTTGTCTGCCGTGGTCCCGGGGAATGCAACGAGTTGGTAAGCGGACGGCGTGGGCAGGGTTGCAGCCCCGACCCACGATGCGAGAGCGGACGGACGCCGCGATGCGAGGTTGTCGAAGTAATCCAGCATATGGATGCCGGAGAGAAGATTGGTATTTGGAACGTGATGAACGAACGTCCAGACGAGCTCATCCCCTTTCGAAAAACGATACCCTGGGGCGAGCTCCGCGGCCGTGCCGTTCGAGAAGACATCGAGGACAGTTCCCGGATGCCCCTGCAAGAACACTTCCACTGGGTTTCCTTTCGGAAGAGCATTTCTTGGAAAAGGACGATCAAACCAAATGAGAGTGAGGGCGGACGTCAGGAGGCTGCATGTCACGAGCAACACGGCTCTGTGACGGGCCTTCTCCCACACGCGATCCTGCAGGACGACAGCCAGAATCACGATGGAGATGAACGGAAAGAACGTGCGCGGCTGCAGGAAAATGGGGGAGAGGGCGAACTCATGAATCCTCCGTTCGACGAACGTCTCGTAGTAGGAGAGGGGCGGCCCCAGATGCAGCGAGGAATGAAAGTAAGCAAAGTAGCGCTGGAAAATGGTGATCAGCGCCCCGGAGAAGAACTGCAACGACAGTTGAACCACCGCGAACGCGATGCTGATGAACGCGGCAACGACTCCGAAGAGCAGCGCGAACACCCGTCGCATGCGTTCCACTCTTCCCTGTACGAGAGCGTCAAACGCCATCCCGATGATCGGTGCGGCAACGAAGCTGCTGAGTATTGTCCATCGCCCCGGACCGCGGAAGAACGAGAAGGGTGGAAATGAGTGCAGGAGAGCGACAAGAGGCGATCGATAGAACGCGAAAGCAAGAACTACAACGTAGGCAACGACCCACCACCGTAAGGAAACGAGACCTGACACGGCACCGTTCGAACGACGGGAGAAGGCTATCCAAAAACCAACAAGCAGGAACATGAATCCGAACGCTCCGATGTACACTTGGAGCAAATCACAGCCGAAATTCAGGAATGGGAAGCTGATGTAAGGAAAGAGATAGGTTACGGCTGTGAGCGGACGGAGCCCGCCCGCCCCCGCCTCTGCAAGAGAGAGCCCTCCGGCTCGCCAGGAGAGACTGCCGTAGACCAGCGAGGGAATGACCTTGGGAATCCCGAGAAGGGTGCCCGCAGCAAGACTCAGGAAGAGGACGACGACCGGGCGCAGTGCAGCGCGCCAGCCTCGTACGGATTCACGCATCGCCAGAGCAAGGGCTCCGACACCAAATGCGGTGAATATCATGAGCGACATCTGCGCATTCACGCCGAACCAGATGTATCCGGAGAGGAGCGCACCCCAGAACGTCGCGAGGACGGGACGCGTGCGACTCTGCAGGAGGACCATGGGAATCAGCGGGAGCATGGTCATGGAAGGGGCATAATCCAGCGTGGTCGTCAGCCACCAGCTCCCCGTCACGTAGCAGGCTCCTCCGACCATCGCCCCCAACCTGGAAATGCCCAGACGACGGAGGAGGAGAGAACAGAGCACACCACCCGCAGCCATGATCGTGAAGACGAACCAGTGCAAATCGGTGAAGGGCGGCAGGAAAGTATTGAAGACATAGGTGAGCGGATGGAGGGAGAAGCCGACAGGGACGAAGGAAGGAAATCCATTCATACCCAGCCGATTCATGAAGACTTCGCCGGAGAGAAGGTTGTGAAACGAGAAGAGCTCGAAGAAGGGGTACGAATGCCAAATGCCCATTGCGGAATACAGGCAGGCACCGGAAAGAAACGGCACGAGCGCCAGTGCGACGAAAAGGGTATGAGTACCAAGGAATACCTGCCAATCTGGCAAACGGCGAACGCGCATGAGGGAAGGAGCAGAGCTCCCGTCGAGTGAGGAATCAGTGGGTACGTGAGACTGCCGCAGAGTAGTCGGCTTCCATGAGAAGAGCTACAAGTTCTGGAAGCGTCGTCTTCGCTTTCCATCCGAGCTTTTTCTCCGCCTTCGAAGGATCGCCGCGCAACTCATCCACTTCCGCAGGACGGTAGTAGTAAGGATCGACCGCAACGATGATCTTGCCCGTCCTCTTGTCACGATAGACTTCATCTTTCCCGGTCCCCTCACGTTCAAAGGGAATATTGGCGTACTGCAGGCACAGTTCCAGAAACTCGCGCACGGAATGTGTCTGGCCGGTAGCCAGCACATAGTCCTCGGGGTTCGGCTGCTGAAGCATGAGCCACATGCCTTCCACGTACTCCTTCGCGTAGCCCCAGTCGCGGCGGGCTTCCATATTTCCCAGGTAGAGGCAGTTCTGCCTCCCCGCGAGAATGAGGGCGAGAGACATGGTGATTTTACGCGTGACGAAATTTTCCCCCCGTCGGGGCGATTCGTGATTGAAGAGGATCCCGTTGACTGCGTACATGCCGTAGCTCTCCCGGTAATTGCGGCAAAAATAATAGGCATACGCCTTGGCACAGGCGTACGGACTGCGTGGATAGAAGGGCGTCTCTTCGTTCTGCGTCGGCGTCGAAATCTTCCCGAAAAGCTCGCTGGAACTCGCCTGATAGAACTTGGCGGGCAGACCGCTCGTCCGGAGCGCCTCGAGGAGGCGGGTGATCCCAAGCCCCGTCACGTCCCCCGTGTACTCCGGTGTGTCGAAACTGATACCCACATGGCTCTGTGCGGCGAGATTGTAGATTTCATCGGGCTTCGAAACCGCCAACACTCTGGTGAGGGAACTACTGTCTCCCAAATCACCGTAGTGGAGGAAGATTGGAGGACTGGCGTGGAAGGCATCGACGAACAAATGATCGATGCGTCCCCGGTTGAAGGTGGATGCCCGGCGGGTGACACCGTGCACTTCGTACCCCTTCCCCAGCAAGAATTCCGCGAGGTAGGAACCGTCCTGTCCGGTAATGCCCGTGATCAAAGCGCGTTTGGCGGCCATACAATGCTACGTACTCTAGCAGAGTGAAGGAGACTTATCACACGTACACAAAGAACTTGTAGAGGAGGAAATTCACGGGAACAAAAACGCCGATGGAGAGGATCCGCGCGAGGATTTTGTCGACGCCGGCGAATTCCACGAACACATAGACCAAAGCCGCCTGAAAGATCGTATTCCCCGCCTGAACGACAGCGTAACGGACAGCATGGGGAATCATGCGTTCCCGTTTCCGGAAGACCAGATACTTGTTCAGGAAGAACTGAGTGAGGAGACCCACACCGTCGCTGCACACGGAAGCGTAGACGTACCACAGGCCGGCTTGCAGAAGCAGAGCATAGACGGCAATGGCAAGGACCGCCGCCGCCCCGCCACTCAGGAGGAACTGGGTGAACTGTATGACCGGAACCCTCAGCCGGGGCATGGAGGAATCATGCGTCATCAGCGACGGACGCAGAGAACGTTTCCGACGTCATGTTCCTCGCAGATCTTCAGAATGGAGGCGGCATCGAGCGGTGTGACGACATCAGCAGCATCGTCGATCAGAGAGAGAGCAAACCCCATCTCCTCCAGTGACTGCAGGAGCCGGAGTGGATCCGTCCCCGCTTTGACGAGCATGGGCGGCCAGCATTCCATGACGAGCTTCGGAGGATGCGGGGAACGCAGGATGCGCTGCATACCGCGAAGAGCCGCTCCTTCCGCTCCTTCGATGTCCATCTTGATCACGTCGATGCGTGCATCAGGCGGGAAGTACTCGTCCAAAGAGACACATTCGATCGCGACCTGCTTGCGCCCTTTCGACACGTGGTACGTACGGTGATCGGCCTTGTTGAAACCGGACTGGTGCAGGATGGCGGATCCGCTGCGGTCGGTCACCGCCTTCTGGACGGGCGTCACGTTGTGGTACCCGTTCTGCTCCACGTTCTTCCTCAGGAGAACGCAATTGGCCGCACCCGGCTCGAAGGAATACACATGTCCTGCCGGCCCAACCTGTCGTGCCGCCATCAACGTGAAGAGTCCGATATTGGCTCCGACATCCACGAAGACCATTCCCGGCTGCAACAGCTTCTTGCAGAGCGACATGGTCGTCGCCTCGTACTCCCCCGTCGATTCCAGCTCGAACGTCACTCCGAAATCCGTCGGGTCCACGGAAACCGTGTGACCGTCCCACTGGACGACGGGCTTCAGGTACCAGGACATCAGCGTCACGCCCAAGAACCGCAACGGCCCGCAGTGTTCGAGGATGAAACGCAAAGAGGGGGCGAGCGCGCGGCGCAGCCTGACGAAGAAGATTGTTCCTTTTTTCTGCATGGAAAGTATCGGAAAAATAGGGTGCAGCGAGTCTATGGCATCCCATAGGGGGTGTCGATGACATTTAGATACCGCCGGAGCGGGGAGCCGCGCGGACGATCGAGTATCGCAATAATTGCTTAATATCGGAATTATTGTAATATACAAACATGGAAGTACAACAGAGCCAAACGGCCGACAGAGATCCGGAGAGGCAGATTCAAATCCGCCTGCGCTACTGGCTCGACTTCGTCCGCAATGCACACCGAGAGGAAATGACACTTCTCCTCCGTAAGGCGAAGCTTGGAAAACGTCCTCGCCGGGTGGGAGAGCGCTGGGAAGGCTGGAACAATGTCGTCAAACATCAGGCCGGACAAGCCGTGGCGATGCATGTCGTGGGACAGGCGTTGGAATTGCCGGTTGCACAGCGTGAGAGGATGGAAAAATTTGCCCTCATCCACGACGCGGAGAAACACATGCAACGAAAGCCGGATGATTTCACGGCTGAAGAACAGGGCGGACTCACGACAACATTGGAGTCAATGCATCAGGAAACAGATCCGACCGGTGCACTGCGTGTTGCCACGAATGAGGAATTTTTCTATCGGATTTTCGAAAGAACTACGGGCGAAGGCATTGATCAGAAGCTCATGAACATCCCGCAGGAAGAACTCCTTCAGTACTACATCGATGGCATCTTCCTCGATGGAGAAATCGTGCCGCCATTGGAGCGCATCGCGCGAACGGAGGCGAGGCGGGGGGATCTGAATGACGATCCCGTGCGGTGTCAGCGCCTCGGCATGAAGTACTGGGACGCCGAACGACTCGTGGCGGAGAGGGTGGAAGCAATGATTTGTGGTTGGTTGAAGGAGAAAGGGATTGTTCTCACCGCGCCGGATCAGCTGCCTGCTTTCATCCGCAGAAGAATGGAAGAAGAGATGATGCGCCATTGGCAAGACACTCACGCCGAAGCGAAACACGAGTAATCCGCACTACTTCTGCTGTCCCATCTGACGTTTCTCGATCTCTAGATCGTGCTGAATCATGATCTTAATGAGATCCCGGAATTTCACCTTGGGCTCGTACCCAAATGCCTTCTTCGCTTTGGCATAGTCGGCGATGAGCGCGCTCGTCTTCCCCGGGCGGAGGAGCGACGGATCGATCTCAATGTAGTCCGAGGCCTTCAGACCCAATTGCGTGAAAGCTTCTTCCGCAAACTCCTGAACCGAATGCGCCTCTCCCGTCCCGATGACGAAATCATCCGGTCGGTCGAGCTGCAGGATGTGCCACGCCGCCTCCATGTACTCTCCGGCAAACCCGAAATCGATCCGGGCACTCACGTCACCGAGACGGAGTTTCTTCTGAAGCCCGAGGGAAATCCGCACGGCCGCCTTCGTGATTTTGCGGGTGACGTACGACTCGGTCCGTCGCGGAGACTCATGGTTGAAGAAGATCGCCGTGGACGCGAACATCTTGTGTACCTCGCGATAGTAACGGGTCAGCATGAGCGCATACACCTTGGCGCAGGCGTACGGACTCTGGGGACGGAGCGGAGTCTGCTCATTCTGCGTGACCCCTTCCGCGAGGCCGAACATGTTGGACGTGAGAGGCTGGAAGAACCGGATGGTCGGATCGAGCTGCCGGATGATCTCCAGAATGCGGCCGGGTGCGCTCCCCGTGATGTCGGACGCGTAATCCACCAGATCGTAGCTCCAGCCCGCATGGTCCTGATCAGCCTCGTTGTAGATCTCGCTGGGACTGACGCTCTGGATCGTGCGGTAGAGGGACGTCGTATCGGCCAAATCGCCGCGATGGAGCGTGATACGGTCAAGGAGGTGCTCGATGTTTTTCGTGTTCCCCGTCGCCGAACGTCGGATGAGACCATGCACCTCGTATCCTTTCTCCAGGAGGAGCTCGGTGAGGTAGCTGCCGTCCTGGCCGGTCACGCCGAGGATGAGAGCTTTCTTCTTCATGGAACAATCCGGAATTCCGGGAGGGGAACGATGAACGTTCCACCGCTCTTCCTCCAGGACTCCTCACGACGGTAGAACTCGTTGAAAAACGCGTAGGGCAGGACCAGGAAGTAATCAGGCCTGGCCGCGCGCGCATCTTCCTCCGAGACAATGGGAATGCCGGTTCCCACCGTGAATTTCCCCCACTTCTGCGGGCTACGCTCCGAAGCGCACTCGATGAGGGTGTGGTCAAGCCCGTAGTACTGCAGGATGGTGTTGCCCTTCGTGGAGGCGCCGTACACCCACACCCGTTTGCCTTTCGATACCTCCCCGCGAATGAACTCGACGCATTTCCTTTTGTTTTCCTCGATCCTCGCGAAGAATTCCTTGTGAACGTTCTTGGATGTCAGCCCCTTCTCCTCGGCACGGTACCGTGCGAGACGCTCCGCCGCCCCCGGCATCGCGGGAGGCCGTCCCCCCGTGAGCCCCGCATACACGCGGTAACTCCCCCCATTCACTTCGTTGTGGTCGATATCGATGAGCGTGAAGCCGTTCTTCTCGAACAGGAACTCCAACGCAGAGAGGGAATAGTACTCCAGATGCTCGTGGCAGATGTTTCCCACGTCGTTCGTGTCGAGCATGTTCTTGAGACACATGAGCTGTGCGACGAAGACCCCGTCCTCCTCCAGCGCGGAGGCCGCGTCGCGGATGAATTGATTGGGATCGTCCATGTCGTAGAACATGCCGATCGCCGTGATGACCTTGGCCTTCTTCGGAACGATCTTCTTGTACTGTTCATAGTTCCAGAAATCGTTGATGAAGTACTCGAGTCCCTGCCGGCCCTCCTCGGCAAGGTTGGATGCCGGCTCCACACCCACTTTCACGAGTCCAGGCACCGCGAATGTGCGCAGCATCGTCCCGTCATTCGATCCGATATCCAAGACGATGTCTCCCGCCACGAGAGGTACGCGCCGCTCGATGTCCTCCGTGATGTCCCGAAGCGCTTTGCGCATGGTGTCGGTTACGCCCGAGCGGTACCAGTAGAACCGACTGTAGAGAAGCTCCTGGGGTGCAGAATGGCGCAGTTGCACGAGGGAGCACCCCCCGCACATGACCATCTCCAGAGGAGCGCGCACCCCCTGCTGCGGATCCGGGACGAAATCGGATACGTACAGATCACCGAGGGAGTAGAGCGATTCGATCTCCGTGCTGCCACACACTCTGCATCGCGAAATGGTCTTCGTGGGAGGAGCCGGACGGGTTGAGGCTGGAGGAATCATGCATGATGTGAACCGCCCCCCATCCTAACAGCAAGGACCCGCAGCGCATAGCGCACGCTGAGCCTCAGGAACACCCACAGATTGCCATCAGTTTTCGACGTACCGTTCTTGCGCAGCCCGTACCGATAGGGAACTTCTATGATGCGCACGCCGCTTCGCAGGCACCGGTACACCCACTCCACGAAATACTCGCCGAACCCCTGCTCGGAGAGAGGGATGCGCTCAAGGACATTCCGGCGTGCCGCGGCAAACCCGGATGTCCAGTCCCAGAAACGCTTCCAGAGGACGATCCTGGTGTAGCAGTTGAACACCAGACTGAGGAACGCCCTCCACGCCGGTCTCGTATCCATCCCACCGGGCACGTACCGTGAGCCGACGGCGACATCGTATGTATCCAGCTTCTCCACGAGTTTCAGAATGTCCTCCGGCGGGATTCCCAAATCGCAATCCAGCCATACGATGATGTCGCCTATTGCGGCACGTGTCCCGTCCGCGAGTGCCGAAGCCAAGCCCCGCTTGTCCATCCGGCGAATGACACGGCAACGCGGTTCGCCGAGTGACTCCACCACCTCCCACGTGCGGTCAGGACTGTTGTCATCCACGATGATGATTTCTTTCAGGGTATCTCCCAACGCGCCGACGATCCTCGAGACGGCTTCGCCGATGCTCTCCCTTTCGTTGTAGGAAGGAAGCACAACAGAAACACTGGCGTTCGTGAGAACCATAGAAACGCTCGAAACAAGCAGCGGGAGTCTACAGGAACTGTCAGACAGAACAACTCTACCTGCCCCTGATGACCGACCGGAGAGCTTCGCATGTATAGAGCAGCTGCTCCTCCGTCAGAGCGAGCCCCGATGGAAGGTAGAATCCTCGCTGCGCGACATCTTCGCTGACGGGGAAGGAGCCCGTCGCCTGGGGATGGTCCTTGAGGAAGGGCTGACTGTGGCACGGGTAGAAGAAGTCGCGCGTATCCACGCCGCGCTCCAGGAGACGTGCCCGCAATGCGTCTCTCGTCATCCCCAGCTCATCCTCCACGAGGACCGCGTACATCCAGTAGACGTTCGTGGCGTAGCTCTTGGTCACGGGAAGACGCAAACCGGGAATCCCCGATACCTCCTCCGCGTACCGCTTCGCCATCCACTGCTTCTTTTCGACATAATCATCGAGATGGGAAAGTTCACCGAGTCCGACAGCCGCCTGCAAATTCGTCATGCGGTAGTTGAATCCCAGCTCGGTGTGCCAGAACCGTCGCCCGGGACTGTGAGCGAGATCGCGCAGGCGTCGGGCGTGTTCGGCGATCGCCGCATCGTCAGTGACCACCATCCCCCCCTCCCCCGTCGTGATGATTTTATTGGCGTAGAAGCTGAAGCAATTGGCGATCCCCATCGACCCGCACTTCTTTCCGCGGTACGTGGCACCGTGCACTTCGGCCGCATCCTCGATGACCGCGAGACCGTGGGCTTTCGCGATCGCCAGAATCGGATCCATATCGGCGCTGTGCCCGAAGAGGTGCACGGGGAGGATCGCCTTGGTTCGCGGAGTGATGGCGGCCTCCAGGAGCGCCGGATCCATGGCGAAGGTCTCGCGCTCAACATCGACGAAGACGGGTTGGGCTCCGGTGTAGAGCACCGCCGTCACCGTCGCGATCATCGTGAAATCGGGAACGATGACTTCATCCCCCCGACCGATGCCGAGACTGGCGAGAGCGAGGTGCAGGGCCGCCGTCCCGTTCATAACCGCAATGCCGTGCTGCATGCCCACGCAGCGCGCGAACTCCTGCTCAAAACGTGTGACAGCCGGACCGGCAGAGGAAATCCACCCGCTCTCCAGCGCTTCGAGAACGGCAGCCTTCGCTTCCGGAGAAATGACCGGCATGTTCACGGGAACCTTCATGACTCCGGAGGGAAGAACTTCACTGTGGCATCGCCCACGAAGGGCCCCTGCTTCACTTCGATCATGCGGCAATCGGTGAGAACATCGATGCCATGACCGCCACGGAAGAAGAGGAGGAAATCCCCCGGTTCAAGTGTCTCCTCCCGGAGCGCCTTCCACTCCTCATCGAATACTGTCACACGGATCGACCCCTTCTCCACATAGAGGAATTCACTCATCCCCTTCACCGTCCTGTCGAAACGGGGATGCGTATGCGGCTTCACGCGACTTCCCGCCGGTCTCTCCATCACCCCCGTCTGAAACTCATCGAACGGTTCCGTGAGGAAACGCACGCCGCCGGGCGCCGCCGGGCGGCCTCGAAAGAAGAGGGCATAAGTCACGGAGCCCTTCCGGACAGGGACAATTTGCTCCATAGCTGCAGATTATCAGAGACATCCGCAGCCGCATAGCATGAGCCCCCCTACCTCTCTTTCTTCACGATTGCCACGATGGAAACCCCGAAGGGCAGAGGGAAGAAACGAAGCGGGACCCGTTCGGAAGCGAAGATCGTCCGGAGCATCCCGTTGAACGGAAACGGGGGAACAGAGAGACCTGGGATCTGATCGCTGTGGGACGGATACAGCCGTTCGGCCATGCGCGCGAGGAACGCGAGCGGGAAGAGGAAGGTATTGAAGTGCGAGCGGAAAAGAATCGTCCGCCCTTCTCCCCCCAGCAGAGCAAGAAACTCTCGACGGCGATACCGCCGGCAGTGCTGCGAAAGCACATCGGTTTTCCCCCAGAGCAATGGACCTGCCCCCGCGGTGACGAGGAAGATTCCGCCTGGACGAAGCACTCTCATTGCCTCAGCCACGGCGACGCCGTCTTCCCGGATGCCATTGAGAACATCGAGGGAACAGACCACATCGAAAGACCGGTCGGGAAACGGGAGGGCGGTGGCATCACCCTGAACGACATCGAATCCCAATCCCCTGCAGGCGGCGACGGCGCTCTCGTGGAAATCGAGCCCCGTGACGCCCCCGAAGCGCGAGAGGAACTGCAGGTCGTTTCCGGTTCCGCAACCGATATCGAGGATCCGCGGGACGGAAGCGGAAGGTGGCAGGAACCGTTGCAGGAGCGATGAAAGAATCGCCGCCCGCCCCTGGTACCACCAATGCCGCGACTCCACGGCCGCCGATAGTGCGTACGCCGTATCCTTCATGCGAACGAGTGGACGACATCCAGTACCCGGTCCGTCTCCGTCTCCGTCATCTGCGGGTAGAACGGAAGGAGGATGGTGTGCGTCGTCAGTTCTTCGGTGACCGGAAGCGCCGCGGCCGCATGCCGGTAACACGATTCCAGATGTGACGCCATGAGCCCGCGTCTGCTCGCGATCCCTTTGTCCAGAAGAGCCTGCATGAGGGTCCGCTGATCGAGCGGCGCTCCGGGCAGCAGCCGCACAATGTAGGACTGCACGTTCCACTCCGATTCGGATGGAATGCGTGGAAGCCGCAGCCAGGAGATGGAACCGAGCGCGGCATCGAAAACGCGGCGTAGTTCCGTCCTCCGGTGCAAAATCGAAGGCAGTCGCTGCATCTGAACGATGCCAAGCGCCGCCTGGATGTCGGTCATGCGGAAGTTGTACCCGACCTCCGGATACTCCTCGATGGTGACGGTGCCGGCCGCGTGACGCTTGAGATCGTCCGCGCTCATGCCGTGGGCTCGGAATTGACGTGCGCGGACGGCGAACGCTGGATCGTCCGTCATGATCATGCCGCCTTCCCCGGTGGAGATCAGTTTGCGCGGATGGAAGCTGAAACACACGATCCCCCCCGATCCGATCTTTCGACCTTTGTATGACGAACCGATGGCGCAGGCCGCATCTTCCACAACTGCGAGACGATGCGAGCGGGCGAGCGCATAGATCGCGTCAATGTCGCACGGAATCCCGAGCTGGTGCACGGGAAGGATCGCTTTCGTGCGCGACGTGATGAGCGGCTCGATATGGGATGGATCGATGTTGTAGGTGTCCTCCTCCACTTCGCAGAACACCGGCGTCGCTCCGGCATGCACGATGCAATTGGCCGACGCGATGAAGGAGAGCGACGGGACGATGACCTCGTCACCCGGCCCGATTCCGAGCAACTTCAGGGAGGAGAAGAGTGATGTTGTGCAGCTGGTGGTTGCGATCCCCTCCTTCGCCCCGGTGGAGGCGGCAACCGCCTGCTCAAATTCCCGGACTTTCGCCCCCTGCGTCAGCCAGCCCGATGAGAGCACCTCGGAAACGAGTGCAGTCTCTTCATCACCGAGAAGCGGCTTCGTGAGAGGAATCTTTTGCATGGCGGGAGAGGAGATCGAAGCAGGTGAGCGTGGGGATCTTCTCGTCACGGACGTAGGCCAGCAAATCGACGAGGAGATCGCGCGTGCCCCGCTGGCCGGGACGCCGGAGTGAGCGGAGCTCCACGGCATCATGGTAGCAGAGCTTGGCCTCACTGTACTGCGCAAGACTGTGGCAATTGACGTAAGAAATCACCGGATGGAAGTCGAAGATGTACGCCCCGTCGCGCGTGAGATCGAAGGCGTCGAGTGTGAACGCGGGATTGATCGAGGGATTCGTGAGATTGACGTGATCCATGTAGAAAATGGGGAGGCTTTTGACCCCTTCCCCGAAATCCACGGCGCTCTGCATCGGTTCCCCCGTGTAGGCATTGGATTGGTACGAGAGTCCCTGCGCATGGAAGACGGCATTCAGCCGCGAACTCATGAAGAGCGTGTGCGTGCGGATACCGCGGGCGGAGGGATAGTGCCGTTTGAGTGCTTCAATCTTCGCCGATGCCTCGTCGAGCGAATGAATGTTGGGGTGCAGGGCGATCTCGTGCCGCTTCCCGGTGATCGCAGGAACATCATCGGTGCAGAAGAACGTGACGGGCACACCCGCAGCGTCGAACAGCGCCTGCAGATCGGCCATCGCCTCCGGCGGGGACCACTCCGTATCAACCGTGAAGCAGAAGGTTCTCATGGCTACCAGTTGGTTTCGGGAAATGACGCTGCGACGCTGTCCCAGTCGATGCCGCTCTTCGCGCACCAGTCGACGTACCGGCGCAGCCCTTCGTCGATGTCCGTCACCGCGACGAACCCCAGCTTCTCTTTCGCTTTCGCGTTCGAAGCCCAGTGACGCATCACGTCGCCCGGCCGCTCCGGGAGGTGACGGACTTGGAGTTTCTTCCCGAGGAGTACCGCCAGCTTCTCCGCAATGGCGAGAACAGACACCTCTTCTCCGCGCGCGATGTTGATGGTCTCCCCATCGAGAGCATCCGATGCGCCGACGGCGATCATGCCGCGCGCCGTGTCCGCGACATACGTGAAATCACGCGTCTGCGACCCGTCGCCGAACACGGTGATGGGACGGTTGTGCGTGATGAGCGTGTAGAAACGCGGGATCACCTCCGCGCTCTTGCCGAGGTGATGCTCACGGGGGCCGTAGGTATTGAACGGGCGGATGACCGTGGTCCGGAGGCCGTACGTGCGGTGATAGGCATTGGTGTAGAGCTCCCCCGCGAGCTTGGAAGCCCCGTACACCGTGATGGGCTCCTTCGGATGCTCCTCGGTCATGGGGACGACGGTGGCCGTACCGTAGATCTCCGAGGAGGAGACGTAGACGAACTTCCTGACACCGTTCGTGCGTGCGGCATCGAGCATGGAAAGCGTCCCTTCCGCATTCACGCGGTGGTTGCTCCAGGGATCAGCGAGCGAAACGCGGAGGCACTGGATGGCCAGGTGGTAGATGACGTCAATCCCCTTCGTGAGCTCCATCATCCTCAAGCGGTCACACACGTCGGCCTCGACGATCTCGCAGCGGGGATGGGCGGCCGCTTCGCGGAGATTCTCGCGCGTCCCGGTGGAGAAATCGTCGATGACACGGACGGACGCTCCCGCGGCGAGGAGACCGTCTACGAGGTGCGAGCCGATGAACCCGGCTCCGCCCGTGACGACGATGTGCTTCCCTGCGAGATCCATATCAGGTGCGATCGGAAATGAAATAGAGCGGACGATGTTTGGACTCCATGTAATTCTTGCCCATGTACACGCCGAGAATGCCGATCATGGTCATCTGCACTCCCCCCATGAAGATGATCGCGACCATGAGGGACGTCCATCCTTCGCTCACCGAATTGAAGACGAGCTTCTGCACGAGGATCTCCACCGCAAATATGGAAGAAGTGGCGGTGAGGAAAAGACCGACGAAGAATGCGAGGCGGAGGGGGAAGCTCGAGAGCGCCGTAACACCGGTCGCCGCGAGGAGGAGGAGTTTCATGGGATTGTAGTTGCTCCGACCGGCGAAACGCTTCCCGTGCTCGAGCTCCACCCCCTTCTGAGGGAATCCGATGACCGCCGTGAGGCCGTAGATGAACCGATTCGACTCGGGAAGGCTGACGAGTGCGTCGCGAAATCGCTTCGTCATGATGCGCAGCGTCGCCTGATCCGGAGGGATGTCGAGACCTGTGAGGCGACGCAGGAGCATCCAGAAGAACGACGACGTCCAGCGCTTGAGCACGCCATGCTGCCGATGTTTGCGGATGGCATAGACCATGTCATACCCATGCCCGAGTTCGGCGGCGAGAACGGGAATGTGCTCAGGCAGATCCTGCAGGTCCGCATCCATGAGAACTACGCGCTCCCCGGAAGCGGCGTCCAGTCCGGCGGAAACAGCGATGTGCTCTCCCATATTCCTGCTGAGACGGATGCCTCTCACCGAGGAATGGTGACTCGCTGCATTCCGGATCACCGACCAGCTTTCATCAGTGCTCCCGTCGTCAACGAGGATAACCTCGTACTCCGGAAACCCCGCACGGACAGAGGCGTCGATGCGACGGAGGAGCTCCGGGAGACTTTCCGCTTCGTTGTGAACAGGGACGACGATGGAGAGAACGGGAGTCATGATGGAAGGCGCGGAGAAGGGAGAATGACTGCAGGATTGCCGGCAACGATCTGCCCCTCCGAAACATCGTGCCGGACAACAGCCCCCATTCCGATGAGTGAGCCGGAACCAATGGTGACATCCTCACGAATACAAGCGTTCGTGCCGATGTAGACCGACGATGAGATCTTCACCCTCCCGGAGATGTTCACTCCTCCCGCAATCGTGCAGTAATCCCCGATGACATCGTGATGGGAGATGACCACACCAGGCAGGATCATGACATGGTCACCCACGTCGGCTTGCGCCGCGACGGTCGCATGCTGCAGGACAACGGTCCCGCTCCCGATTTTGCTCAGACGGGACACCGACGCTGTCGGGTGAATGATCGTCGCAAAGCGCTCGCGGGGGAGGCCGAGGCCGCTGATGATTTCCGCTTTCCGGAAAAACGTCGCCGGACTGCCGATACCATTCACGAACAACACATCGGCATTCATCTCCTTTGCATGCTGCAGAGAACCCAACACAGGTACGTTGAAGACAGAAGACCCGTGGAGAGAAACGTCGTCATCCAGGAAACCAAGCACCTCGTACACAGGTTCGATGCGATTCAGCTCCAGGACGGTATCGAGAATATCGATACTCTGCCCGCCGGTGCCGAGAATGACGAGGGACCGCATGAGCACCGATCATAGCAGAAGGCACACAGGACACGGAGCCGGCTTAAAATTCCCATTTCCACACATTATCGCTTTCCCGGCGGTTTTGGACACTTTCCGGTTGGCTCCCGCATTCTTCAGTATACTCTCCCTGCGCGGCTCCCGGCCTTCCCTGTGCCGTGCCCGCCATCTTGATGCACTTCCTCCATACCCTCTATCGGCACGCGCTCGCCCTGGCACACCGTCTCCTTGGTACGGACATCCGCTTCTTCGCGAAGAATGCTGTCTTCGTGAGCACCGGGTACGCCACGGCAGTGCTGCGCGGCATCGTCACGGGATACCTCGTCGCACGTCTCTTCCCGCGGGAACTCTACGGACAGTACCAGTTCATCCTCAGCGCTGTCGGAGCCGTGGGGGCTTTCGGGTTGCCGGGCATCACGAACGCACTCAGCCGGGCAGTGGCCCGCGGCGAGCGGGAGGCGATTCTGCCCGTGGCACGCGTGCAATTCCTCGCCGCTATCGTCGGCTCCATCCTCCTCCTCGCTGCCATTCCGTTCCTCCCGGCGGAACGACAGGCGCTCTGGCCTCTCTTCCTCCTGGCCGCCCTCCTCTTCCCCGTCTCACAGGCCGCCGGAACCATCTTCGCGAGCATCACGGTGGGGATGGAGCGGTTCAGCTACGCACTGAAGGCCAACGTGATCTCCAACGCAGCCATCGTGCTGGCGGCCCTCCTCATCCTGCTCATCTATCCCTCTCCCGCACTTCTCATAGCCGTCACGATGGCCTTCCCCGCCCTCGTGTCTCTCAATTTCAGCCGCCCCCTTGTCTTGCGTCCATCCCCGGCCGTTTCCGTGAAACCCATCCTGCGCTACGGCCTGCAACTCACACTCGCCAATCTGCCCATCTCGCTGTCCTGGTATGTGGACAAACTCATGATCTCCGCCCTCTTCGGACTCAATCAGCTCGCGGTATTCTCCGTTGCCATCCTCCTGCCCGAGCAATCGAAAGTTTTGGCCAAGGAACTCCTGCCGGTCCTCTTCGCCGTGCAATCGAGAGGAGCGGATTCTCCGGAACGCCGTCGGCGACTCCTCTTCGTCACGTTGCGTGCGACACTCCTCTTCTTCACGGGCATCATCGGATACATCCTGCTCGCACCGTGGATCTTCGCGCTCCTCTTCCCCAACTACCCGGAAGCGGTGTGGCTCACGCGGATCGCCGCCCTGACGCTCGTCACATTGCCCAGCGGCATCCTCACACAATACCTGGAGGCACAAGCCATGATCCGGGCACTCCAGTGGACGCGCTGGATCTCCACCGCCGTCTTCCTCATCTCTCTCCTCACACTCATCCCGACCTACGGGCTCATCGGCGCCATCCTCGCACGCGGACTTCTGCGTCTCTCGTACGCCGCATGTTCGATCATTTTCATGCTCCGAGCACCACCGGTGCCCGGCGGCTCCCAGACGATTCCGTCGGCCGAACTACCATGAGCGATCCTGCGACTCGCACTCGTGTCACATTCCTCCTAGAGTACTTCTCATGACTCTCCTCCAACGCCTCGCCAAACGGTGGGTCGGGCTGCGCAAGAAACCGCTCCTCTGCTTCTACAGCAGAATATGGATGCGGCTCTTCGGGTGCACCGTACCTGCTTCGGCGAAAATCTATGGCTTCCCCAACCTGCTGCGCCACGAGGGGAAGATCATCATCGGCGAGCGCGTGATGATGAATTCCCTGCGTTCCATCTACCGGTTCGGTCAGCCGTTCCCGCGGATGGTCCTCTCCACCACGAAGACGGGCGTGATCGAAATCGGTGATGACGCGGGTCTCAACGGATCGGCGATTCACGCGGAGAAGAAAGTCTTCATCGGCAAGCGCGTGATGATCGGCGCGGGGTGCCGCATCGCGGACGTGAGCTTCCATCCCGTGGACGCCGTCCCGCGCCGGCATCTGGAGGACAAAGAACCGCAGGAAGTCCGGATCGAGGACGACGTGTGGCTGGGCGTGGACGTGCAGGTGGGGAAGGGCGTCACGATCGGGAAGGGATCGGTGATCGGCGCGAAGAGCATGGTGACGAGCGACATTCCTCCCTTCGTCCTCGCAGCGGGGACTCCGGCGAAAGTCATCCGACCGCTGCGATGTCCTCATGAGACGGACCCCGACGACGTGCATGCGAACGTCGTGCCGTGACCGAGAGAACGGAGGATCGGTACTCCTGCGAACCGCTCGAGGAATCGCGAGAGCGGAACGAGGAAAGTGACGTAGGGAAGGGTGAAGGAGCTCGCACGCTGAGTCCGGACATGAAGTCCCCCTTCTTCCAGGAGCCGTCTTGCACGCCAGGGGAACCGAGAAATGTGTGGGAGTTCATGTCGCCCCTCGTACCGCTCGTCCACACCCTCCTCCTCTCTAAGCAACGCTCCGAGTACTCGAAACAGTCCAATGAAGATGGCGATCGGAGTCCGGCGCGACACCGTCCAGAATTTGTCCCCCCCGAGGAGCACCCAGGAAGCGGGGCCGAGGCACGTGGGGACTGCGACGACAGCGCCGGCATGCGCCACCCTCGCAATTTCCCGGGCCCCCTGAACAAAATCGGGAAGGTGCTCCAGCACATGACTCGAGACGACCCAATCGAAAGACCGGTCGGGGAACGGCACATGCTCAGCATCGCCTTCGAGGAACGTTGTCCTGTCTTCCACGCCGGCTTCCCGCGCATACGCCTTCGCGGCTTCGACATTGGGGGCGGAGTAATCCAAACCCGTCACGCGACATCCTTTCTGCGCGAGAAGAATGCTCAGCACCCCTTCCCCGCACCCCGCATCGAGGACGGAACATCCGGCGGGAATGAGCGCCACGATGGTCTCGTACTGCGTCCGGTGCGCATGACGGCGGATGGGAGAAGCGGAGTGGTAGCGCTTCTCGGTAATGCGGTCGGAGAGCGACCGATACACTTCCTTGAAGGGCTCGGTACTCATGAGCGGGATCGGGATTGAATGGCCTTCTCGTAGACCGCGAGCGTCTGCCGGGCGATCTGCGGCCAGCTGCACGTCTCGGCGTAGGCACGCGCGCCTTTCTGCATCCTCGCGCGGAGCGCTTCGTCCGTCAGGACGGTCTTCACGGCGTCCGCGACGCGGCGCACGCCGTCTTGGAAGAACGTCGTGACGGCGTACGTGCTCTCCTGGAACGGCGCGATGAGGAAACCATTCTCACCGTGGGTGATGATTTCCTTGAGCCCGCCGGTCGCCGTCGCGATCACTGCGGCGCCGTTCGCCATCGCCTCCAGACACGCGAGACTGCGCGCCTCGGCGATGGAAGGCTGCACGACGACATCGGCCGCCGCGAGGTACATCGGCAGTTCGGCATGATCGACGCTCCCGAGGAAGCGCACACGATCCTGCACGCCGAGTTCAAGCGCCAGCGCCACGAGCTTCTCGTACTCACGATTTTTCGGAGCGGCAAGCCACAATTCCACATCCAGTGAAGGGGAAAGAAGCGGCAGTGCACGCACGATGTACTCGATGCCGTTCTTCGGAACGAGTCGCCGCACGCAGAGGAGGACGCGCCGTCCGGAAGGAACGGCGTAGCGCTTACGCACGGAACGTCCGTCGCGCGACGGATGGAAGTGTTCGATGTCCACGCCGTTGGAGATCGCGAGGGAATCGACGCCGTAGCGCTCCTTCGCCAGATCCACCATCTCCTGACTCGTCGCGATGAAGGCGTCAGCCCGCATCGACCCGCGGTTCCAGAACGGATAGAGCAAACGCTCCGCTCCGTTCGTGGGTTCGTTGTAGAGTCCGCGTCCGCGATTGGTGAGGACCACGGGAATATGTTCTGCACGCGCCGATCGCACACCGACGTAGCCCGATTCCAGCATGAAGTGCACATTGACGACATCGGGACGAAACGACCGGATGATGCGACGCAGATGAACGATCTTCCCCACGAATTTCGCATCGATGCCGAGGAGCGTCGACGGGACCTTCCAGAAGGAGAACTTCGTCGAAGGATTTGCGGCATCCGGACGCGAGAGAACCGCCACCCCCACGGTATGCCCCAGATCAACGAGCGTATCGGAGAGCCGTCGAACCGCCGTTTCGCTCCCCCCCACGACGGGGAAAAAACTGTCGATGACCATCAGTATTCTCATGCGAGGTAAGAGGAGATGACCTCTACTATACGTTCTCCGGCCTTGCCGTCCCAGAGCACGGGAACGGTGATGCGCGGCTGTCCCTTCGTATCCGCGGCGGAAAGGAGCATCTGACGATCGGAGAGCTTCTGCAGATCCGTGAGGATGTTGGATCCACTCTCGATCGTGATCGGCCGCTCGGTATTCTTGCGAAGCGTGAAACAGCGCTTGCGGAGGAACGTCGCTTCCTCCTGCACACCGCCGGAATCCGTGAGAATGAAGCGGGAAGCGGAGAGGAGGCGGAGGAACGGCAGATAGCCGAGCGCGGGGAGGAGCGTGACCGCGCGATCCAGATCGGCGAGGAGCCCTTCGCGCTCGAGCGCGGCGCGGAAGCGGTGGTGCAGCGGCAGGAGGAGAGGAATGCGTTCCGAGAGTTCCGTCAGCGTTTCCACATTGAGCCGGAGCATCGCCGGATCGTCAGTATTGCTCGGTCGGTGGAGAGTGACGATGGCGTACGTATCCGGAAGATCCGCGGGAATCTCTGCGACTTCGATCTGCGGCTGCATGCGGATGAGCGTGTCGATCATCGTGTTGCCGACGAGCTGCGCGGCGCCGGGAGCCCTCTCCTTCTTCAGATTCGACACGCCCGAGGGTTCGCTGCAGAGGAGGAGATCCGCGATCCGGTCGACGGCGATGCGGTTGCCTTCCTCCGGCATCGTGAGATCGAATGAACGTAACCCCGCTTCCACGTGACCGATGGGAATCTTCGATCGTTTCGCGGCATTCGCCGCCCCCACCGCCCCGTTCACGTCGCCGTACACGAGGACGATGTCCGGTCGGATGTCATCGAACGCCCGGGCGCACGCCCATTCCGTCTCACGAATGACCTGTGCACGTTCTCCTCCCTTCACGCCGAGATTGACGTCCGGCGTCGGAATCGAGAGCTGCTCGAAGAAGATATCGGAGAAGAGCGGATCGTAGTGCTGCCCGGTATGGACGATGACGTGCTTCGCCGATATCCCGCTCCCCATGAGCGCATGGTGCACGGCCGCGAGCTTCACGAAGTTGGGTCGTGCCGAACAGACGCTGACAATGGTCTTCATACAAACAGCAGACGGGAACAATACTCTCGTGCGCGTAACGTCGAATACATCCGTCTCAGGAAATATCCGGGGAGGAGGCGCGGTGCCGGGTGGAGGGGCGCTTGGCGGGCTGGCGCTTTTGGCTCCACCTTTTTCGCCGGAAAAAGGTGGATGAAGAATGTCATGATTGAAGCCTAGCAGCGGCAAAGATCCTCCGCATGCGTTCCGTCCACGTTCGACCGGAAACGAACGTGCGGGCGGCGGCGGCACGGCGGACGGCCCCGGAGGGATCTTTCTGAACGGAATGGACCGCGGCGGCGAGCGTTTCGACATTGCCCGGCGTGTAGAAGAGCGCCATCGAATCATGCAGAATTTCCCGCAGTGGCGGCAGGTCCGCCGCAACGATTGGACGTGAGGCGGCCATGTACTCGAAAATCTTCAGGGGCGACGTGTCGCGAAGGAAGTAGGGATGCCGGGATGCCGGTGCCGGGTAGACGAGGACATCCGAGGCGGCAAGAACGGATGGAACATCGGAGCGCGGCAGTTGTCCGAGGAACCGAATGAAGGAGACCACTCCGAGTGCATCAGCTGTCTCTCGGAGAACAGCTTCCGCAGCCGGCGGGCCTCCCGCAATGAGCGCGGTTGCAGGGACACCCCGATGACGGAGGAGAGCGACTGCATGCACGATCTGATCCGCTCCTTTCGGAAGACCGAACGTGGAGAGCGACCCGGCATACCCAAGAACGAATCTTTCCTTTTCGATCTCCCACTTCGCCCGCGAAGCTTCCCGGTCGAAGGCTGTGGAGAGCCACGCTTCGTCCACGGCATCCCCCTCCGCAACAACGAGGTTCGGAGGAACGCCTGCAGCGAGCAATTCGTCCCGCATGACGGATGTGAGGCACGAGACGATCGCACATCGCTTGCAGAGAGAAATGAATCCCCCTCTCCCCCGCCGCGGCAGCTGATGCAATTCGAGGATGACCGGAATGGAGGTCTTGAGCAGTGAGGAAAGCAACGCCGGACTGCGCGTGTAGAGGACATCGAACCGTTCCGTGGTCAGCTCCCGCCGGAGATTCCCCCGAAACAACACATTGAGAACCCAAAGACCGAGAACGCCGGGGAGGAACCAGCGGTTGATGGCATCGAAGGAACCGAGGAGACAGAGCTTCACCTCCGGTCGGGCTCCGTAGTACGTCGTGTAATCGGTGGAGACGGGATTCCGTCGAAACGGTGCGAAAATCGTGACGGAGTGTCCGAGCCGGACGAGTGCATCGCACACGTGCGCGATCTGGTGCCCGTGGGCGCGCTCGCTCGGGAGCCGGACGTTGGTGCAGTAGGCAATGCGCATTGCTGCGGGAAACAGTGAGGTATTGTAGAGGCTTTTCCTGTACCATACAGCAGACCTTATGGTGCGTATCGGCATTGTCGGCTTGGGCTACTGGGGGCCGAACCTCCTGCGAAACTTCACCGCACAAGCGGGATGTGAGGTGGTATGGGCGTGCGATCTCGCAGAGAAGAACCTGGAGAAGCTGCGTCGCCATTACCCCGCCATCACATTCACATCAACGTACGAAGATCTGCTGAAGGACCCGAAACTCGACCTCATCCTCGTCGCCACACCCACGTCCGCACACTTCCCGCTCGCGAAGAAAGCCCTCGAGGCCGGGAAGCACGTCTTCATCGAGAAGCCGATGACATCGACGGTGGCCGAGGCGGAGGAGCTGGTTGCGCTCGCGAAGGAGAAGGACCGTCTGATCTTCGTGGACCACACCTTCGTCTTCGCGCCCGCCGTGCGGAAGATCGCGGATCTCGCGAAGGACGGCTCCCTCGGGAAACTCCTCTACTTCGATTCGGTCCGCATCAATCTCGGCCTCATCCAGAAGGACATCAATGTCCTCTGGGATCTTGCCATCCATGACCTCAGCATCCTCAGCACCTTCCTGGATTTGAACGACATCGAAACGGTCTGCGCACACGGCAGCAAGCACTATGGCCAAACGGAGGAAGACGTCCATCTGCACCTGACCACCGCGTCCGGATTCGCCACCCACGTCCACGTGAGCTGGCTCTCGCCGGTGAAGGTGCGCAGAACGATGCTCGGCGGCAGCAAGGCAATGGTGGTCTACGACGACACGGAGCCGAGTGAGAAGATTCGCCTCTACGACAGCGGGGTGGACCATGACACGACGAAACCCGATCCGTTCTTCCCCAAGTACCGTGCGGGGGACATCCTCATCCCGGCGCTTCCGAACGCCGAAACGCTCGCCATCGAGGCCAAGCACGTCCTTGCGTGCGTCGAAGGGAAGGAACAACCGGTTGTGAGCGGCGCGCGGGGACTCGCCATGGTGCGCATCCTCGAGGCGGGGACGCAGTCACTGAAGGAGGGAGGACGAGTGCTCCCGCTTCGGAAATCCCCCCGCTGACCATGGCTCCGCTGCCGAGAGTCCTCATCTGCGGCAAAGGGAAGATCGCCATACGGTGCATGGACCTCCTCGCGGGAAAAGTCGATGTGATCAGCGTCGTGCCGGATTTCGACGATGATGGCTCGGGCGGATGGCGCGGGTCGGTGTTTCACCATGCGAAGGAACTGGGCTGGCCCGTTCGCCGGGACAAGCTCAATACTCCCGCATCCATCCAATGGCTCCGGGAGCAACATCTCGATTTCATCTTCTCCTTCCAGTACTACGAGATTCTCCGCCAGCCGATCCACTCCGCAGCGAAGAATGGCACGATCAACCTGCACTTCGCCCCCCTCCCCCGCTACCGCGGCTGCTCTCCCATCGCCTGGGCGGTCCTGAATGGCGAGCGGGAGATGGGCGTGACGCTCCACTACATCGATGATGGCATCGATACCGGCGACATCATCGCGCAGCGCTTCTTCCCGATCCCGCTCTCGTTCAACGCACGCAACCTCTTCGAACAGTGCATCGAGGAAGGGGCGATCCTCTTCGAGGAGACGCTCCCCGCGATCCTCACACGAACGAACGCCCGCACCCCGCAGGATCCCGATCGCGCGACGTACTACGGCATGCGCGCGATTGATTTCAAGAAACGGCGCATCGATTGGCATCGTCCGACGGAAATTCTCTTCCACTGGATCCGCGCCTTCGCCTTCCCGCCGCTCCAATTCGCGGAAACAGGACGAGAGGGGCAAGCACTTCCTGTGGCACGAACGGAACGGCGACTGCTTCGGCCACAGCTGGAACCAGGCACCATCATCCAATGCACAGACAAGGAAATCCTCGTCGCGACGCTCGACGGCGCACTGGCCATCACGGGCTTCGCGGGACAGGATGGAGTTCCCGTGACGCCCGGAGAATTCCAAACGGGATGGAAGGAGGGGGAAATACTCGCGTAAAACAAATACACTGAACAATAACAGGAGGGGTGGCGCTCCACGGGGGGTGAAGGGGAAGGCCCCGTGCCGCAGCACATCGCCGACGAGCCGGCTCCGTACGGCCCGGAAGGAGACGGCGAGGAGGCGCGGGGCCGGGCGGAGAGGTGCTTGGAGCGCCCGCGCTTTTGGCTCCACCTTTTTCGCATGGAAAAAGGTGGAAGAACAAAGACACTCTTTCTCATCCCCGATACTCAGGCATCCTTCACGCAAACATTGCCGTCGTCATCGCCTTGAGAAGTTTCCAGTGGTAGCGGACATACCGCCAGTCATAGGCGAAGGGAACGCTGTCGCGGCGCAGGTACAGAGGCAAACGCACCACCATCCGGAAAAGGAGCGACAGAAGGAGGAGCGGTTCCCGGAGAAGAACCCAGCGCAGATACCAGCCGAAACGGATTCCCGCCTCTCGCCTCTTCGCAGTGTCCATCGCAACGTAGCCGTCGTCCTTCGCGAGCAGATCTGAAAACGCGGGCAGTGGGAAAAGGAGTGGCTCCTTGCAGAGCACCTCGGTAAAGGACTCGTCGTAGACATACTTTTCGTGGACGACTTTGCCGGTCTTGAACGTGCAACCGCTCCGACGGTGGTGGATGCGCGGAACGATCTCCGGCGTGCGCAACCCGTACTTCCTCACACGACCATCAATGACAGGAAGCCTGCGCACTTTCACGATCGTCTTCACGTCCGCATGAGGAAGGATGCGACCGATCTCCTCCACCAGCCCATCGCTGAGTTCTTCGTCGGAATCGAGGTAGAGCACCCAGTCAAACGCGGCGGCATCACGCTGTTTGAAGCGCATATCGGTGAAATTCTTGATGCGGACCGCCGGTTCATCGGTGTCCTCCTGCTTGAGAATCTTCGCGCCGAAGCTCTTCGCGATCGCCTGCGTGTCGTCCGTGCTGTTGGCATCGTGAACGAGGATTTCGCCGAAAGGCGCGAGGTTGTGCAGACACCGCCCGATCGTCGCGGCGGAGTTGCGCGTGAGGACGAGGACCGAACAGGGAATGCTCCGCGGTGCGGTCATAGGTCGATCGTAAAGCTCTCACGCCGAACCCCGTGAGCGCCGAATCCTTCCTTGAACGCGAAGAGACCGGGGTGAATCTTCTCCCCGCTCACATCCATGGAAACGCCGAGATCGAGGACTCCCACGCCACGACGCAGACAATCTTTCAGCGTCGCGACAATGAGGAGATTCATGGGCCGGGCCTTTTGATGACTGTAGTCCTGCGCCATGTACTTCACGTACTCGCAACGCTCCGTGAGCGACATGGTCATGAGACCTGCGATGAGGCGACCCTGAAGCTCGGCCCCGTAGAAGCGGATTTCCCCCGGGCATCGCTCCACGATCCTGCGCATTTCGGGGATGGTGTGCGTCGGATGCACGCCGTGGCGCGCGTCGAGCGTCTGCTCGAGGATCGGCCAGTAGGCCTCGAAATCCTCGCTCTGTCGCACGACGACACCTGCACGCTCCGCCTGTCGCACCTGGTTTCGGCACTGAACGTCGAAGAGACCGAGGAGATCCTCCTCCCCGACTCCGTCGAGCGAAATCATGCTCCCAAGCTCATAGCGAAAGAGACGGAAGCCATGCTGGAGCAGCGCGTACTCCTGATCATCGGAGGGAGCCCTGCGCGCGAGTGACGACGTGAGACGAAAGAACGTCGCGGCAGAGACTCCTTCACTCCGCAGGTGTTCGAGGAGCAGATCCAGGCAGGCCATCGTCGTCGCCACGCCCTCCCTGGGAGCGAGGACCATCCCGCCCAGCGTCGAGCCGGGGTGAGAAATGAAGCGCACCTTCCCCTCCTCGCGCCTGAACGCACCGGGAAGCACGGCACGAATGGCAGAGCCGTCGCGGAAGAGGAGCGAGTGATCCTCGAAACGACCTTGCGGGTGATACCCGAGGAGCCGCTGCGTGTGAAAGAGCGTGCCGTTGCGGGAATCCCGCACGAAGGCATCCCAGGCGCCCGCCTGATCGTCGGTGTAGGGCACAAGGGTGAGGCTCATGAGAGAAGCGGAGAGGAGAAGTCGGCGGCCCGGATGGTCATGATCAGCTCCGGTTCACCCCCGCTGCTTTTTGCTTCGCCCGTCGGACGGAATCCCGCTTTTTCGTAGGCGCGGATCGCCCGCGTATTGTGCAGGAGCACTCGCAGGGAAACGGCGTGCATCGGCAGCTCGTGGAAAGCGTACCACAGGAGGAGGGACACCGCCTCGGTGCCGTAGCCCTTTCCGAGAGCTTCCGAATCGCCGATGGTGACGCGAAGAACCGACGTACCCGCTTCCCGGTCGATATCCACGAGACCGCAGTTGCCGATGAGCCTTCCGTCCGTCGTGAGAATCGAGAAGAACCGCCTGTCGGGTTGCTTGCACCGATCGAACCATCGGGCCTGGTCTTCTTCTGTGGGGATGCGCGAATCATCGATCAGGCGACGCAGTTCTTCGTTGTTTGCAAGCCAACTCCGGAAGAGCGGCTGGTCTTTTTCCATCATGTCCGACAAACCGATGGAAGTGCCCCGGACGACGAAAGCGCGATTTGCCATGTGACGGAAGGATAGTATTCTCTGCCCACTATGCCCACCCCCTTCCTCGACCTGCAGGCCCAGTACCGCCCTCTTAAAAAAGAAATGGAAGCGGCGATGCAACGCGTCCTCGACAGCTCCGCCTACATCCTCGGACCGGCCGTCGCGGAATTTGAGAAGGCCTTCGCCGCGTACTGCGGCGCCGGTCACTGCGTGGGCCTCAGCTCCGGCACCTCGGCGATCGCTCTCCTGCTGCAGGCAAACGGCATCGGGCAGGGAGACGAAGTGATCACGGTGGCCAATACGTTCATCGCGACGGCGGAGGGAATTTCGCATGTGGGGGCAACCCCCATCCTCGTCGATTGTCTGGAAGACACCGCGCTCATCGATCCGTCAAAGATCGAGGCGGCGATCACCAAGCGCACGAAGGCGATCATCCCCGTCCACCTCTATGGTCAGCCGGCCGACATGGATGAAATCAATGCCATTGGGAAGAAACACGGGCTGAAGGTCTTCGAGGATGCCTGCCAGGCACACGGCGCGATGTACAAGGGGAAGAAAACCGGCAGCCTCGCCGACGGTGCGGCGTTCAGCTTCTACCCCGGCAAGAACCTGGGTGCCTACGGCGACGCCGGCGCCCTCACGACGAACGATCCCGCGGTAGCCGCGAAGGCGAAGATGCTCCGGGATCACGGCTCGCCCGAGAAGTATCGGCATGAGCTGGTCGGCTGGAACGAGCGGATGGATGGGCTGCAGGGCGCGGTCCTCGGCGTGAAGCTCCCGCATCTGGATACATGGAACAACACACGGAGGAAACACGCCGCATCCCTCAGGAAAGCACTGGAAGGGTCTGTCGAACTCATCGTGGACGCCCCGAACCGGACAGCGGTCTACCACCTCTTCGTCATCCGGTCAGAGAAGAGGGACGCACTACAGAAGTTCCTGGCAGAACGAAAGATCGCCTCCGGTATCCACTACCCGATCCCGATCCACCTGCAGAAAGCCTACGCATTCCGTGGATGGAAGAAGGGCGACTTCCCGAATGCCGAGAAGCTCGCGACAGAAATCCTCTCGTTGCCAATGTTCGCGGAACTGACGGAGGAACAGATCGGGGAAATCTGCGAGGGGGTGAAGGCATTCTCGTAAGCACTAAAATCCCAAGGCCCCAAATCCCAATCGATTTTCAAATGAGCGCTTATCCCCAACTCGTCCTTGGGATTTGACTCCTTGGCACTTGGGATTTACGTCCCCGACCGTATGTACTCCCCCATCTTCCTCACGAGTCCCTCGAGACTGTGGCGCTCTTTCACGACGTTGTACATTTCCTCGGGATTCATCGGCAATCGTTCCGCATGCTCCGTCACAAACGCTGCGATGGCTTCAGGCGTGTCCTCCTCCGGAGCGAATGGAATGCCGATGGCCTCAGCATTGCGCTTCGTCGTCACCGGATAGCAGCCGCACGTCATGGCCTCCAGCATCGTTTTGTCGATGGTCTCGGACGCTTCATTGAGAATGAGGCGATGCATCGAGTAAACCTGCGGGAGCAGGTGCAAGGGAACGGTTCCGTGGAAAGCTGCGCGGCGGTCGAGGCCGAGTTCCTTCGTGAGAGCTTTGAGTTCCGCGACGTAATCGGGCTCCGCCGCGATCCCGAAGATATCCAGCCGGTACCCGGGGAGCAGCGTGAGAGCCCGAAGCAGGAGCTCAACGCGCTTCGAGCGGGAGAGTCGATGAACGGCGACGAGCGAACGCGGATCCTCTGACTTATTCTCCCGTTTGGGCCACACGGAGAGATCGATCCCATGGCCGCAGACGACTTTTTTCGGCGATCCTTCATAGGTCGGCATGCTCTGGGACGTGGCGCAGAAGAGCCGCTTCGCGAAGGACGCCGTCACGCGGAAGGAGCACGAATTCTTGTAGTGTGTGTACCACAAATACACGGGAATCCTGCACGGCACCCACCACCATGCGCCGAGCAGACCCCACACGGGACTCATGTGAATGAAGACGCGGTCGTAGCGCGCGGTGACGATGTGACGGAAGAAACGGATAACTTGCCCCACCTTGCCGATCCCGATCTCTTTGCCCAGAGAGAGCACCGGAAATTCCAGCGGCGAGACGAGATCCTCCAGACAGAGAACGGTGACGTCGAATCCCTGCCGACGGAACTCCCGTACCCAATGAATCCCAAACGAATCTTGGCCGTGCAATTTCTGCGTAATGAAGAGAAGTCTCATGCGAGCGAGGAAATGAAACGCGCGTACGTCTCGATGGCGGCCTTCCTCTCGAAACGCTCGATGCCCTTCGCCGCCTCGTGCGCCATGCTGTCGCGAAGCTTGGCATCGTTGCGCAGCAACGTGATGGCATCCGTGAGGGCGCGCGTCTGCATGGGAATGAGCACGCCATTCTCGCCATTCCGGATGACTTCGGGCATCACGCCGACGGATGTCGCGATCACAGGCAAACCGCACGCCATGGCTTCCAGAGCCACGCGCGGCCCACCCTCGCTCCGGGAATTCATCACGAACATGCGCGCGGAAGAGAGAGCGGAAACCACCTGCTTCTGTGAAGGCAACCACCCGGCGAATGTCACACGGCTCTGAAGACCCAGCCGCTGTGAAAGTTTCTCCGCTTTCCGGCGCAGCGGACCGTCGCCGATCACGAGGAGCGTTGTATCCGGTACCAGCGCGAGTGCGCGGAGGAGACCCATGAGCCCCTTGTTCGCGACGAGTCGTCCGCAGAAGGCCACGTCATACTTTTTCGGCGCATCCCGGTACGGCTGCAGGAGTTGCATATCCAGGTACAGGGACGGCACCACCTCGACCTTCTCCTCCGGTACACTCCACGCGAGCAACATCGCGCGGACGGAATGATTGACCGTACGAACGCGCTTCGCAGACCGTACATCGAGCGGCAGGAAGAGCCGTGAGAGCTGACGACCGCACCACTCGGACACAGACGACGAAACGGGAGAGCCAACGATGTGATGGATCTCGAGCGCATACGGGATATGGGTGGCACGATGGAGGAAGAAGGCGCCGAGGCCGTTGAAAAAAGGCGGGTACTCATGCACGGTCATAACCTCGGGACGTTGATGGCGAACTATGTCTTTCCCTCTCTTGAGAATCCAGAGTGGTTGTCGCATGAGTCCCCATGGAGAGGGGTGGAGAAACACATTGGGAAATGGCTGCGGAAAGGACAACCCTCCCTTTGTCTGCGGACAGATGATGTCGATCCGCGTGAAGTGCGTTCGGAGGAGCTCGAGTGTGTACCAGAAGGCACCGCGCCTTCCGGCTGCGAGCGTACGATCGCCGGAAATCATGAGGAGTTTCATTGCAGACTCTGGAACAGCGCCTGATGTTCGTGAGCAACTTCCTCCCACCGCCGTTCCCGGAACGGGGAAGCGGCCTGCTGCGCCACCTCTTCGTATCGATGCTCCATCTCGAGCACCGCTCGCGTGATCTCCTCCGTCGTCCGAAGCGGAGCGAGGACCATGCCGCTCCGAAGTTCCTCCCCCAGCCCCGTCTCTTCCGTGAGGAGCACCGGCAACCCGCTTGCACGGGCTTCCAGCGCCACGTGCGGACTGATTTCCGTGATGGACGGGATGACGAGCAGGTCGTGCTCGCGCAGGGCTTTGTCTTTCTCCTCACCCGACACCGGCGGCACGAACATGAGACGCCCCTTGAGGTGCAGCTTCTGCGCGAGAAGCGAGAGCTCCTTCGACACCGGCCCCTTGCCGAGGAGCGTGAGTGTCACGTGTGGAAGAGCGGCGACAGCATGGAGGAGAGGGCGCAGATTCTTGAATCGCACGAAGCGACCGAGGAAGAGCAGGCGCAGAGGATCGTGCCGGGCATGGAGCGTCAACGCGCCCTCAGGCAGCGCATTCTCGATGACGGAATGGCGCGGCAGACGCGGGAATGCATGTTGGTAGAGTTGCTCCTGGAACAGCGTGGAAAAGACGATGTGATCGAACTGCCGGAGGTGCCGCGCGAGGAGCCAGAGGAGCGGAGGGCGCGCCGCATACCACTGCCGCAATGACTTCTTGCCCCTGAGATCCGTATAGCGCTCCCAGAGGAAATCCCCGCCGAGCCGCAGGACCTTCTTCGGCTTCTTCAGACGTGCGAGGACGAGTGGAACGCCTGCACTGACGGTGGAGAACGCTTCGACCACATCAGCATCCGCCGCCTCCCGCTTGAGTGCCCGGGAGTAACGCCACCATCGCAGGAGCGGCCCGCCCCCTTTCGAGACGGTCACGATCTTCCATGGCGCTTCCGCCACCTGTCCCGACGGCCGGAACGTGACGACCGTCACCTGCTCGTACATCGCCGTGAGCTCTTCCGCGATCTTGCGAACGTACGTAGCCGGTCCGCCGATGCTCGGAGGATAGATCCCAGTGGCAAGGATGATCTTCATAACGGAGAAGGAGCTATCCCGGCCTGCCCGGCGTAGCTCCGAAGGAGCGAAGACGGGTGGCCAAGACAATCTTCACCCCCCAATGATAGCGCACTTTCTTGCCTCCGGGACTCTCGAAATTCCATAACGCACCTCTGGAAATCCTTTCTGCCTTCTCTGCCCTTTCTTACCTCCCTGCCTTCTGAACATACCAAGCAACCGTCTTCTCCAGCCCCTCCCGGAACGTCACGGAAGGTTTCCATCCCATACTGCGAACCAGGGATGAATCGAGCGCGTAGCGCCAGTCGTGGCCGGGACGGTCCGGAACGAAGGAGAGCAAACTCTCCGGCTTCTTGAGAATGGAGAGAATCATGTTCGCCACCGTCACATTCTCCTGCTCGTCATCAGCGGAAATATTGAAGATCTTCCCATCAACGCCATCGGCATGGAGCACCATCTCCAACGCATCGCAGTGATCCGTGACGAAGAGCCAATCTCGTTTGTTCTTCCCCTTCGCGTAGATCGGAACTGGTTTGTCGGCCATGGCGGTCCGGATGACGGTCGGGATGAATTTCTCCGATGCCTGGTGCGGGCCAAAGTTATTGGTGCAACGCGCGATGCGGACGTGGATGCCGAAGGTGCGAACGGCGGCAAGGAGCAACAAATCTCCGGACGCTTTCGTGGCGGAGTAAGGCGAGCTCGGTGAGAGCGGATCCTCGGGACGCCTGGGGCGCTCCCCGTCCTTCAGATCGCCGTAGACCTCATCAGTGGAAATGTGGAAGAGGAGTACGTCCGGAAAAGCTTTGCACACCTCGATGAGCGCCTGCACCCCGATGACATTCGTGTGCAGGAAAGGAACGGCGTCTTTGATCGAACGGTCGACGTGCGTCTCCGCTGCGAAATTCACGATCGTCTCGATGCCGTACCGCTTGATCAGCTGCGAAACGAGGACCACATCCGCGATGTCTCCCTCGATGAAACGGATGCGCTTCATCACCGGATCAAGCAGCTTCTTGTCCGCCGCGTACGTCAGCTTGTCCAGCACCACGATGGTATCGTCCGGATACTTCTCCACGTGCCGCAGTACGAAGTGCGATCCGATGAAGCCTGCGGCACCTGTAACCAAGAGGTTCATGCGGACTATGGTAGCGCATGGAAAGCAGGAAGGGCAGGAACGTAAGGAACGGCAGAAAATCCCAATGAAACAAACCTTCCTACCCTTCCTTACCTTCCTCACCTCTGTCATAAGAAGCTATAGTAGTCACACCCCCAACTCATGAAAGGAGTTCTGATCTGCGGCGGCACCGGTTCCAGACTTCGCCCCCTCACGGACGTGACGAACAAGAGCCTGCTGCCTGTGTATGACAAACCGCTCATCCTCTACCCTCTGCATATCCTCCTGAGCGCGGGGATCCAGGACATCGCCGTGATCACGGGCCCCGAGCACCTCGATCAGATGACGGCATTCCTCGGATCCGGCTCGCGCTTCGGGTGCACCTTCGCCTTCAAAGTGCAGGAAAAACCCGGTGGCATCGCGCAGGCATTGGGGCTTGCCGAAGAATTCGCAGATCATGAGCAGGTGTGTGCTCTCCTCGGTGACAACATCTTCTTCGACGATCTCTCTTCGACGATCAAACGATGCAAGAGCGGCGGTCACGTGTTCCTGAAAGAAGTCCCCGATCCGGAACGTTTCGGTGTCGCAGAGCTCGATGGACACACGGACGGAAGTGTTCAGGTGGTATCCATAGAAGAAAAACCGAAGAAGCCGAAATCCAACTACGCCGTTACGGGCTGCTATGTCTACGACAAGGATTGCTTCGACATCATCCGGACACTCAAACCGTCCGCGCGCGGGGAGATCGAGATCACGGACGTGAGCAGGGCATACCTCGAGAGAAAGAACCTGACCGCGACGATTCTGCGGAAAGAATGGATCGACGCAGGAACGTTCGAGAGTTTGTACAGAGCCTCATCACTCGTCCGGGATCACCGCAACGACGCTTCATAAACGGAGGCATACTTCTCCGCGATCCCCTGCCAGTCATACTGCTTCGCGAACGCGATCCCCGCTTCGGAAAGCCGCAGCCTCTCCGGTGAATCTTTGAGCAACTTCTCGATCGCCACGCTCGCCTTCGCCGGATCGTCCGCGGGAACAAGCAATCCGTTGGCACCGTTCTTCACGATATCCGGTATCCCGCCGACATTCGTCCCGACGACCGCGCATCCCGCAGCCTGCGCCTCCAGGAACACATTGCCGAGCGCCTCTGACCGTGAGAGTCCGACGAAAATCTCGGCCTCGGCCATCTCGCGTTGAACTTCAGCGGGCGGGAGGTACCCGTAGAAGCTGCCCTCTGAAAGGAAGGAACGGCTCTGCGCCTCAAGAACGCCACGCAGGCTTCCATCGCCGATCACGTGCAGATCCGGGATCTGTCCCGTCTTCTCCTTCAGCAGTCGTAATGCAGCGAGCAGCGTATCGACGCCTTTCATCTGCTCGAGCCGGCCCACGAAGAGGATCCTTCCTGTCACCTTCGGCGTCTTCGAACACTCTTCGCGGATAGCGCCGTACGGTATCCCGTTCGGGATCAACGTAACATCGCTCCGACCGAATTTCTTCGCGCGTTCGACGAGCACGGAGCTGATCACGGTCACTCTGTCCGCCAGCTTGTGCATCGCGGAGACGAGGAAGGAAGTATTCGTGCTCTGACATGTGAGGATCCGCTTCGCTCCGGGCACGATGCACCCGCAGAACATCATCGCTGCCCCTGCGTAGGACTCGAGAACGGCGTGGACGATCTGCGGACGGAGCTTCTTCGCTGCGAAGGGGGCGAGCACGGGGAAGAACCACTTGTCAGCGGACGATCCGATGCCGACGCGCACGACATTCACGCCGTTGAGGACATCGCGCCCGGGCAAATCACGACGCAATCTCGCCGTCACGATGGTGATGTCGAAGCGATCCTTGAGACGGGACGAAACCTCCTCCACGCATGCCTCCGCCCCGCTGCGGAAGGGAGTGACGAAAGCCGACAGAATGACGATTGAAGATTTCAACATACACACCTACAAAAACAAACATCAAACAACATACAGGCGAGGCCCCGCGCGCCACGGGGGGTGAAGGGGAAGGCCCGGTGCCGCAGCACATACCGACGAGACGGCTCCGAAACCTTGGAGGAGCCGGTGAGGAGGTACCGGGCCGGGCGGAGGAGCCTTGGCGCGTGGTGCGCTCTCTTTGCTACTTTCTCTGTCGGGCAGACAGAGAAAGTAGGGGAAGGAAAAAAGATATTCTTCGAATGAATCATGAGTTGAATACGGAGAAGAGATTTTCGTACATTTTTGAAACGACTTCCCACGAAAAATGCTCGACGATCCGTTTCCTCGCCGCTTCTCCCAACGTTTGTCTCTTCGAAGGATCATTGATGAGACGCCGAACATGCGCCGCCAGCGCCTCCCGATCCCCCACCGGAAAGAGGAAGCCCGTGATACCGTTCTGAATGAGGAAACGATTGCCGCCGACATCGGATGCAACGCACGCGCAGCCGCTCGCCATCGCCTCCATGAGCGCATTGCTGAGTCCCTCGCTGTAGCTCGGGAGGACGAAGATGTCTGACTCGGAAAGGATGGCCGGTACGTCTTCCCGCAAGCCTGTGAACGTCACCTGATGTGCGTGACGCTCAACGAGAGGATGTGCGTCTTTGTACCAGCCAACGACCTGGATGAGCGCCTCGGGATGGTGAGCGAGGAGCGGCGTGACGGCTTCGAGGAAATCATCGACGCCCTTCACCGATTCCAATCGCCCCACGTACGTCACAATGACGCGCGGATCGCGGTGATGGACGCGCGGCACGTGGAATGAGGGGTCGAGACCCGTGGGAATGACTTGCGTCTTCTTCGCGATGCCAAGCCGCGAAAGAAGCTTCTGCGGCTGCGGATGGAACGTCACGACCTTCTCGGCGAAGAGAAGGATCAACCATCCGAGCGTCCACGCGTAGATCGCAGCGCCGATCTTCGGCAATCGTCCACGCGGCCACCACGTCATCCCCACGAACGCATCCGTGAGGAGGAGGAATTTCTTCCCGGCGAGCCGGAGTCTGCATGCCGAGAGCGACGTCCAGAAGAGGAGCTTGTTGATGACGATGAGATCCGGCTTCTCTTGCCTCACAATGTCCATCACGAATCCGGAGAACCCGAACGCGATGCCGTAGTTCCAGGGGTCTTTCAGAAAGATGTCCTTCATACGATAAATCTTCAGAGAATCGGACACCGACTGCATGGAAACGCGCTCCCCTCTCCCCGCGGGAGAGGGGTTGGGGGTGAGGGCGTTCCCCATACATGCAACGACCACGCGATATCCCAGGCGTCGCCAGAGTTCCGCCAACTTCACCGAACTCACCATCCAGCGATGGGGCTCTTTCCAGTAGGGGCTGATGAGAAGAATGGTCTTCACGCGTTCGGAGAGAAGAAGCAGAGGATTCAGAAGAATCAAAGGAGTCAAAGGATATTATTCCTTAGCTTCCTTAGCTTCCTTTGTTTCCTTTACTTCCCGTCCGTTCTCCAATCCGGCTTCCCTCAATGCGAGAATCCTCACCACCTTCGCATGCCGCTGCTCCAGCTCCTCCAGGCGCACAACGAGGTAGAACACCATGAAGAAGAGGATGCCGACGAACGTCACGATGACGGCATTTTCCTGGTTGGCAATGCCCGTGGCAGTCGAGAGGTACGAAACGAGATTCGGCTTCAGCGCAATGAGCGCGATAGCGCCCCAGAAAAGCGTCCAGAAGATAGCCTCCAGCACCGATTTCTTCTGACGCAGCACGAGATTCCATGCGTAAACCAATGCAATGAACGAAACGAGGGGGGCTGCAATCTGGTAAGGCGTGAGGCTCATGGTGGAATCCTAGCGTAGGATCGATCGGAGGAGAATGCGTAAAGCTGTCTTTACGCCATTGGCGAAGGATTGGCCTTTCGCCATAGTGTATTCGGAGTAAATGACTTTCGTCGGCACCTGTGCGACGCGCCAGTGCCGGACCGCCGCCTCCCGGACGATCTCCGTACAGAATTCGAACCCCGTCATGCGCAGGTCGATTTCTGAGAGCGCCTTCGGCCCGAAGGCCTTGAATCCGCACTGGCTGTCGCTGACCCACATGCCCGCCGCGAGCAGTGTGAGCACATTGCCGATGCTGTTGAAGATGCGGCGGATCGCGGGAATGTTGTTGCGCTGACCGAACCGGTTGGCAAAGACGATGTCCGCCCGCCCCTCATGGATCGGCGCGAGGACCAGCGGGATATCGGAGGGGTCATGCTGCCCATCGGCATCCAGTGTGATGACCGTCGTCGCGCCCATCGTTCTCGCCGCCTCCAGTCCCGTCATCGTCGCGGCGCCCGCACCCGCATTCTCCAGGTGACGTACGACGTGCGCGCCGGCCCGTTCGCACACGGAAACCGTCTCGTCCGTGGATCCGTCATCCACCACGATCACCGCTTCCGCGAAGCGACGCGCACCCTCCACAACCGGACCGACGCGCTTGGCTTCGTTGAAGGCCGGAATGACCGCAATAATCATTGGAAAATAGGGTAGCACAATCCGAACATCGAAACCCCAAACCCCAAGCCCCAAAACCCAATCGTTCTTGGGATTTGGTTCCTTGGGATTTGGAGCTTCCCTGCGATCAGGGAATGAGGATGAATGCCACCCCCTGCGGAGGATCGTTGACGACGATCTGCAGCCCGAGCGAGGGCGTGTTGAGGAAATTCGCAAACTCCTGCACCTTCTTGTGAAGTGAGCCATTGGGGTCCTGCTCGATCGTCGCGGTATTCGTGTCGAAGACGATGCTGTTGAATCCCAACGCCTTCAGACGCTTGAGTGTGAGCTCGGGGTTGCGTTCCTGATTCAGACAATTGAATGCATCCAGCTGGTGATCCGTTATCCCAATGACCTCCAGATTCCGCGGGATGAAGTAGGGAATGAACGTCCCCACGCGATACAGGTACGGCCGGTCAGGCATGAATGTGTTGCGCTCCATGACCGATGCTCGTATCTGATCGTAGTAGGGAATCGTCCGGATCCGCAGCGTGTCCGCGGAGATCTTGCCCATGGGGTACTCGAGGAGGTTGCGCTGCTGATCGAATTGCCAGAAACGCATCGCGAAGCAGATCATGAGCGAGGATGCGATGAGAATTCCGGCCAGCGTCTTATTGAGTGTATCCGGCGCATGGACGATGAATGCCTCCAGACCGACGACGAGTCCGAGGAACATGCCGATGCCGTACCAGGGAATGCCGTTGGCGAGGAACATCCACTCGACGATGAGGACGGACGTGACGAGGAAGAGCCAGCGCAACCAACGCCCACGCTTCATCCAGAAGAAAGGCAGGAGGAGGAGAAGCGGGAAGATGAGGAGTCCCGGCATGGTCGTCACGTAGTACCCGGGGGCATCGAGGTTCATCACCGTGCGCCAGGGAAGTGTGAGGTAGTGGCTCCAACCCTTGCCGAATCCCCAGTACCGGTCGAGCTCCTCGGATCCGGCCGTGGAACCGCAGGCGGCGTTCTTGGGATCCAGCTGCAACTCGGCGGGGAGCGTGCGCACGTCCTGCCCCGGCGCCCCTCGGATACCGAAGTTGCGGAAGTCCATTTGGGGCGTGAAATTATTGGGTGCCGTGAGGAGGAGGTGGGGTACGACGTTGCCTGCGAGCAGATTGTTGTGAAGCAGCCAGGGGGCGACGGCGAGACCGACGCCACAGAGGAAGAGAGCGGTCATCACGAAGGAACGAACCACTGCAAGAGGTCGCCGCCGGAGTGCCCAGCCCATGAGGAGCACAATGATGAAACCGAGAATCGCCATCACGAAAGACCGGGAAACAAGCATCGTCCCCCCTGCGATTCGCGTCGCTACATCTCCGAGGTTGAGAGCACCTTGAGTGACAAAAACATAGATCGTGAAGAGGACGCCGGCGAACGCGGCGGAGAGATGTGCAACACCAAGGAGCATCGCAAGGATGGCCAGGATGACCATCGCCGCCGTGGCCTTCATCCCAAAAGAGAGACCAGCAAGCAATCCGCCGAGAACAATCCACTGCCAACGCAACGGAAGATACCGTCTCCATCCTGCCGCTTCGGGGAGAGGTGTCTCGCTTTCTTCGGGAGGAAAGAGCGCAACGAACACGCAGAAAACAGCCAATGCCCCGCTCATGAACACGGCGTTGTCGATCTTCATGTCCGCAAAGGAGAAGTGACCGACAATAGGAAGCGTGTAGTAGAGGAGCGCGGAGAGCAGACCACGACCGCTGCCGAGGAACGTCCGCCCGAAGAGGAAGACTGCAAGAATCGCCAGGAGACCTTCCGTCCAATTGATGACCATCGCGGCCGTTGCTGCGAAGAGACTGTCGTAACCGAAGAGGAGGAAACCCACCGACGTGATGTACTCCCACTGGAATGACGACATCGGGAAAATGAAGTGCCCGTAGCTCACGAGCAGGCGCGGCCGATTGATGTAGCTGCCCAGATCATCCCAACCGATGGGGAAGGGGCGGATGACCGTGAGAAAATTGAGCGCGAGGTAGCTGAAGAGCAGCCAGCCGAAGAAGAGCTGCACCGAACGCCAGGAGCACTCGAAAGGGGAAGGCTGAAGGAAGCGACGAGCCCAGGCGAGTGCGTCCTTGCAACAGACAATTGGAATGAGAACGGCGAGGAGCCAGCCGGCCAGCTGTACATAGAGACCGACGACAGCGAGAGTCCAGAGCAACGCGATCCAGCCTCCGGCCCCGATCCCGGCGCTGAGCGCAATCTCTTCCACGAATGTGCGCGTTCGAACTCCGAGGAGACGGAGCAGGAACCGTCCGAGAACGAGGAGCTCGAAAAGGAGGACACACACGAGAAGGAACTGCGGCAACGCGGTCGTCATGAACGCACTTTGAATGCACGAATTGCGCATCCAGTACACATTGATCCCCTCCCTGGCCTGGCCTGCCACGACGAGGCAGCCCTTCTTTTGAAGCTGATCGAAATTAGTCTTGAGCGCCTGGAGCTGGTTACCGCTAAGCGAACCGTATGCCTGGCTCGTCGGCTCCACGATCTGTCGCACAGGCATGCCATCCTGGGACCCCGCGGAGAGTGTGGTGAAGAGCACCCAAACAAGACCGAGGAAGAGAAGAGGGAAGTAGATAGGCCGCCAGGAGATCCTCACCCTGCCCTCTCCCGTCACGAGCAAACGCCAACCTGCGAAGAGGAGCCAGAGGAGCATGCACACGAACGCGTATCCGAAGAACGGTGCCGATCGACTGATCAAGTGGCTGATGGAAGGCAGGAGCGCCGCGAGGCCTCTGCAGAAAAACCCATCGGATGCGCATGCCGTCTCCGCCTGCTTCTGTGCGGCCTCATTGAGGAGGACAACCCCGTGCACGGGAATCCCGAGGTACGAGAGGAGCGCGAATCCCCCCCAAAGGAGGAGACAAACGAAGAGGATCAGGGAGAGAATCTGGATGGTTTTCTTCTGCATAGTGTGGCGAAGCCTAGCAGAAAATTGGCGGCAAACCACGAAAAACGTGCAAAGCAACCTGCTATCATGCTTTCCAGATGCTTGATCTCCCCGCCATCCGTCGCCAGTTTCCCGCTCTCAATCAGCAAGTGAACGGCAATCCGCTCGTGTACCTCGACAATGCCGCAACCACGCAGAAACCGCATGTTGTCCTGGATGCCATGACGCACTTCTACGAGCGGGACAATGCCAATCCGCACCGGGGAATGCACCCATTGGCGGAGCGGGCGACGGAGGCATTCGAACACGCCCGGGCAACGGTCACCCGGTTCATCCACGCGCCCCGCCAGGAGGAAGTGATCTTCACGAAGAACGCCACCGAGAGCATCAACATCGTCGCACGCGGGCTCGCAGCGAAATGGGGGAAAGGAGATGCCATCGCCATCTCACTCCTGGAGCATCACAGCAATCTCGTACCGTGGCTCATGCTGAGGGAGGAGAAAGGCTTCGAGATCCGATGGATCGACACCGACCCGGAGGGGCATCTCGACCTCCACTCACTCGACGAGATCCTGAAGGACGGAGCAGTCCGTCTCATTCCGGTGACGGCGCTGTCGAACGTGCTCGGCAATCGCCCGCCGCTCGAGGCGATCATCGAACGCGCACACGGCGCAGGAGCTCTCGTCCTCGTTGATGCCGCGCAATCCATCGCGCACCACGAAATGAATGTCACGACGCTCGGATGCGATTTCCTCGCCTTCTCGGGACACAAGCTTTTCGGTCCTACCGGCATCGGAATTCTGTGGGGGAGAGGGAATCTGCTGAACAAACTCCCGCCGCTCCTCGGCGGAGGCATGATGATGGAGGATGTGTGCTCGGACAGTTTCGTCGCCGCAGAAATTCCAACCCGCTTCGAGGGCGGCACACCGCCTGTCGCGGAAGTAGTGGGCCTCGGCGCGGCCATTGAGTGGTTCTCGAAGTATTCCTGGAAAGACATCGAGGCGCATGAAGCACGCCTCCTCTCGCTCGTCATGCAGGAATTGAGCGGGGTGTCCGGGCTGAAGATGTACGGACCGCAGAATATTACGGAACGGTCGGGTTCCGTGATCTTCACCGTCGACGGCGTCCATGCGCACGATCTCGCGCACCTGCTGGGGGAACGCGGCATCTGTCTGCGCGCCGGCAATCATTGCGCCAAACTCCTCCATGAACGTCTCGGACTCCTCGCAACGACTCGTCTCTCTGTCGCCCTCTACAACACGGAGGAGGAAATCCGCACCGTGGCTCCCGCCATCCGCGACATCTGCAAGAAACTTCGCGGTTCCTGAGCCGTCGGACCTTCCTGCCCTCTCTGCCTTCTCTGCCCTTTCTCACTTCTCCATGGATCTCTACGCCGAGAATATCCTCGATCACGCACGGCGTCCGCACGGGAAAACGCTCCTGAAGAACCCGACGGCAGAGCGAAGGGAGATCAATGCGAGCTGCGGCGACGACCTCACGGTTCAACTGCAGGTGAAGAATGACATCGTAACGAAGGTGGGGTGGATGGGTGCGGGATGCGCCATTTCGCAGGCGGCTATGTCGATGCTCTCCGACGAGCTCGTCGGAAAGACCATCAAGGAAGTCGAGGCACTGAAACCGAAGGCTGTTCTCGAGCTCCTCAACGTCAATGTCGGTCCGCGACGTCTCAAATGCGCCCTCCTCTGCCTCCACGCGGTGAAAAATGCCCGACGGGCGATGGAGGGAATGAAGCCTCAGAGTTGGGCAGAAACGATGAATGGCGATCAATGAACCATGGGAGGAGCTTGTTCCCCGCGCCCACAGAACGTACACTCGCCGGGCGTTTTTGCCGCCGTAGCTCAGTGGTAGAGCACATCCATGGTAAGGATGGGGTCACGGGTTCAATCCCCGTCGGCGGCTCCACTCGATTCGGTTTCTCCTGAATGAAGTCGATTGGAAATCCGTGGCTGCACCATGTCCTCTCTCCTCCTCGTCCACCCCGTTACGCACCTTCCTCTCACGAAAGTGGAAGGAGGTTATCGCGCACAGGATGGTGAATTTTTTGGACAGCAGAACGGTGTCCCCTCTTTCCTTCCGCAACACATGACGGAAAGTCTCAACGAGGAACGATCCGGGATCGAGAATGCATTGAAGACGTTCCTCCGCCGCTTCCCGCACTTCTACGTGTTCCTCATCAACCTCACAAACCCCGATTGCTTCACGGAATTCACTCCGAAGAAATTCCTTCGACAATTGAACAAGGACGGGGTTGTGGTGAGCCTCGGCTCGGGCGTCCACCGTTACGGACAGCAGGTCGTGAACGTGGACGTGTTTCCCTACACGAGTGTGGACGTGATTGCCGACGCCGCTGCCCTGCCTTTCGCCTCTGCAAGCGTGGACGGCGTCCTTTGTGAATTCCTCCTCGAACATGTGCCGGACCCGTCGCAAATCATGACGGAAATCCATCGCATTCTGAAACCCGGGGGCCTCGCGTACATTGCCGTCCCCTTCCTCTTCCCCTTTCACGCCTCACCGAACGATTTCCACCGATGGTCGCAGGAAGGAGTACGGATACTGTGCAGAGACTTCGAACTCCTGCAGAGCGGTCCGCGCGGCGGTCCGACCGCTGCCCTGGTCCTGCAAACGTCCTTCTGGCTCTCGACCCTGCTCTCCTTCGGAAACGTACCGATCTCGCGCCTCCTCATGGCATTCTTCTCTCTCCTCTTCTTCCCGCTGAAGTACCTCGATCTCCTATTGAATCGTCTCCGTCCGGCAGCGGACGGAGCAGCCACGCTCTACGCCGTCATTCGGAAACCCGCGGGCACGACCAAAGCGTGAATCCTCCGGCCTCGCCCGCTCGCGAACAGATACGCGCGGCGAACGCAGGAAGGGGGCGATCGGTGACGATCGTGTCCACATGGAACGCCTGGAAGAGCGCCGCCTGGTCGATGGCAGGATGATCGAGAAGAGGAAGGAGTTCTTGATGTGCGATGCGGTCTCGGATCGGGACACGGCACGCGGCATCGGACTTCATGAAGAGTGAAAGGCCTCGGCAGAGTGTGCGTTCCCGCGCAGCGATATTCCCCGCCGCATAACTGAATATCTCCGGGTATGTGTCATCGCGGGAACCTGAGGAGATGGGGAAGAATGACTCGTGCAAGAGGTAACGCTGAGCCAGTTCCCCGTCTCCCGCATACTGGTAATGGGCGAAGTGATTGAATGCGACGGCATGCCTCGTGAACGCAGGGACGAGATCCGCGATTTCGTACGGGGCGAGAACGACACGCTCCCCGGGAAGCTGCCCCAGTGCCGTCAGGATCTCTGTGGGATCGTCGGACGGCTGTGTGCTGCTCGGAGGAGAGGTGGAGGTCACGATGACCTGCGCCGTGAGGAGAGAGAGTCCGAGAGCAGCGAAGATCAGCCCCGCAGCAAAGCGATATCTGCCTCGCAAAAAATGGAAGAGGACGTACGCCCCGACGAGCGGGAGCACGAGCTGGGCCATGCGCTCGTAGTAGAGGCCGAAGACGATGTCGATGCCATGGACGATCGATTGGTTGAGTGCGAGGAGGAGCGCCCCGCAAAGGATGAGAAGGAGCGTCGCGGGCGTCCGCTCATCGCGAACGAACCGCCGAAGGAACAGGAGAACAATCCCCGCAGCCAGCACCTTCATCTGGAGGAGGGGTGCGGCAGGAAGGTGACTCGCAATCATGCCCATGCGTCTGTACGTATCCGCGATGATTACCGGATCACCGTTTCCGGTCATGACGAGCTTGAGCGCGAACACGGGAACGAGCGGGAGGAGCGCCAGGAGGAAGAGCATGATCCTGCGCCGCGCACCGCTCACGCGCGGGTCAAAGAGGAGAGCGAGCCCCTCGACGCCGAGGAGAAAAGGCAACGTGACTGAGTGTGAGAGAAAGAGGAGTGCCATCGCAGTCCCCCGCAAGATCGCTGCTCCCCTGCCGGGCCGAAACCCGAGGAACGCCCACAGATACAGCGCGACCCAGATGAGCGTCACCTGCGGACTGATGGAACGGAGGAACCCCGTCCCGATGATCGATGACACGAGGAGTGCCGCTCCCGCTCCGACGACAGCGGAAGGAAAGAGCGAGGCAAACGCGAGTGAGAGGAGCACGACCGTCACGAAGGGGAAAACCACATCGCCGAACCAGACGGCCGTCGCGATATCCCATCCGAAGAGTCGCTTGAGTCCGCCCTGAATGAGAGGAGCGTACGAGCCGGTGTCGGGATTGTCCCGGTGCTCGAGAAGGGAGACATTCCCCATTCTGCGGACACCGAGCGAGGCATTGTTGATGAGCGAAAAATAGAACGCCTCGTCCACCGACGTGCCCATGGCAGGGAGGACCGGATCCCCGTGCATCCTCGATATGATCATCGGGGAATTCAGGACAAGCGTGAAGAGTGATCCTGCGAGGAGGGGAAGGAGCAAGGGCCGGACGCGCACGAGAAGACTTCGTGGTGAAGAGACTACATATGACATGTCCGTACTATACCGTCTCCGCCCAGATCGCGTTCACGAGCGCAGGAAGAAAAAGGAAAACATCCGCAGCGCCCCGTCGATGATGGAATAGATCCACGACGAGAGGAGCGAAATCCCGAGGAACGACTCGGCGAGGAGAAGCCCGATGAGAATGTAGGGACCGTACTGCATGTAGCGCTCGTAGCCTTCCTCGAAACGAAGCGGAACGAACGCCTGCAGGACTTTCGACCCGTCGAGGGGGGCAATGGGCAGCAGATTGAATGCCATGAGCCCGAGGTCAATGAAGAGGAGACTCTGAAGAACGGAACGAAAGAACGCCGCGGCGATAGAACCGCTCATGGAGAAGGAGAGGAGCGAGTTCGCCGAACCAACAACACTTGGGAAGAACGCAGTGAGGAGGGCAAAAGAAAGTGCAGCAACGAGGAAGTTGGACACCGGCCCCGCGAGCGACACGAGTGCCGTGTCGCGCTTGGGCTGCCGGAAGTACATCGGGTTGATCGGCACGGGCTTGCCCCAGCCGAAGCCGACGAAGAGGAAGAGGAGTGTCCCCATGGGATCCAGGTGCGCGAGTGGATTGAGCGTCACCCGCCCCGCCGCCTCCGCCGTGGGATCTCCAAGCTTGTTCGCCACCCATCCGTGCGCCGCCTCGTGGACACTGAGGGCGATCAGGATCGCGATCAGAAATGTAGGGTTGAGGAAAGGTGTCATGGTTCGGCCAGAGTACACGGTTTTTCGGGCTTCCGGAACCGATTGGAGGAAGAAGCCGACGAAACCAAGGAAACCGAAGATTCCGAGGAATTTCCAAAGCAGTACTCTTCGGTTTCATCGGATTCCTCGGTTTCCTCGGCTTCCTTTTCCACAAAAGAACATTGACGGAACAAGAGCCCTTCTCTATTCTCGGCACCCGCATGGCAAGAAGATGCGTCCGCACCGGCAAAGGAACCTCATTCGGGAACACCCGCAGCCACTCGCTGCGCCACACCCGCAGGACGTGGAAGGCGAACATTCAGAAGAAGCGCGTCTTCGACCCGAAGACAGGCGAGTACAAGACGATCAAAGTGGCTACGAGCTACCTCCGGACATTGGCAAAGAGGATGGCAGAGGGAAAGGCGGCTTATTGAGGGGAGGAAGGAAAGGAAAGGCAGAAAGGGCAGGGAGGTTTGGAGTTTTCGCTTATGAGGAAGTTATGGCACAATCTATGTCCACGGAGAGGTCGCATAGTGGCCTAGTGCGCGCGCTTGGAAAGCGCGTAGACCCGCAAGGGTCTCGGGGGTTCGAATCCCCCCCTCTCCGCCATTCGACTCGCGTTGGCGGCGCTCGCTCATGGTCTCCGCTCCTTCAGAGCTCCGACCACATTTCACGTAGGACTAGAATGCCCTGAGCGGAACGAAGTGGAGTCGAAGGGCACATACATAGAGTTCGGTGGAGAGAGAATAACTCAGAGGAATTCCATTTCGCTTCAATGGAAAGAAGTATAATCGGTTGCATGCCCAATCAACCAATGACCCCTACCGGCTGCTGCGACATCTTCGATCCCGCCCCCTGGCAGGACAAGGAAATCAGTTGGACGGACAAGAAGTTCGTCAAAGATCATGTGACAAGCTTTCTGCATATCCCGCTGAACATGGGGAAGGTCATCACCAGGAATTTGAAATTGATAGAGAGAGCGGGAGCCAAAGCGCCGTACCAACTCATGCTGACGGATGAGAATTCTCTGTGGGGCGCCGACATCTACATCGATGTCGCGAAAGATGTTCCTGGAGCGAAGATGGCAACGATCTCGGGCACATTTCTGACGAAGGTCTTCGAAGGCCCGTACAACAACGCCGGCAAGTGGGCGCGGGAGATGGGAATGTACGTGAAGGACAAGGACAAAGAATTGAAGAAGCTCTACTTCTCCTACACGACCTGCCCCAAGTGCGCGAAGGTGTACGGCAAAAACTACGTCGTTCTTTTCGCACAAATCTCGTAACTTCTTGGCCAAAACAAACAACGTACAGAAACCAATGAAACAATCGTCGCGAAGCGTTGGGTGCCGAAGGCGGGCCCCGACGCTGGAGCGACACTGCTAAGGGAAAGGGATTTCCGGAAAGGGAAAACCGTAGGTTTTCACTTTCCGCTACAGCATTCACCCTTTCCCATGCATGCCCTCATGATCTTCATGAAAGTCATGACGGAAACGGAGAAGGCGATGATGGAGAGCGAACCGCTGGAGCTCCCGAACATCAGGCCACCCGTGGTGAGGACGTGCGACAGCACGACGCCGACGAGTGAGGCGACCGCCATGAGGAAGAGCAGTGCGGCGACCACGAGGTGCGTGATCATGCACATCGGCTTGTGCGGACACTTCTTGCAAAACAACATAGAAAAACGGAGAAGGAGATGGCAGTGAACGTACCGTATCTGCGGCAATATTCGCAAGGAACGGGGAATGGTATCGCTCGACAAATCCCGCTTCTTCGTCGGAGATCATACGTGCTTTCCCCGGCTTCTTCGGTTCCGTTTCCCCTCAAAACCTCATTCTCCTTCCACTTCAATATCTCCGGAACTTCCTGCATACTCTCTCCATGAAAATATCCCTCGAATGGCTCTCCGATTTCATCACGATGAAGGAACAGGATCCGGAGACGATCGCGCGCGTCCTCACGGCGAAAGTGTCTGAAGTGGACGAGGTCGAAGCGGCGGGTGCGCTCCTCAATCATGTCGTTGTGGGCAGGATCCTCTCCGTGAAGAAGCATCCGAACGCCGACCGGCTCTCGCTCTGCGAAGTGCAGACGGATCAGGGGAAGAAGAACGTCGTCTGCGGCGGGACGAATTTGCGGGAAGGGATGCGCGTGGCTCTCGCGCACGTCGGCGCACGCGTCCGCTGGCACGGGACTGAAATGGTGACGCTGGAGAAGGCGAAAGTCCGCGGCGAAGAGAGTGAGGGAATGATCTGCGCGGCGGAGGAACTGGATCTGGCCTCACGCTTCCCGGATGCAACGGGCCATTCCATCATTGATCTCGGAGACGGAAATGAGGGTGTGGGCAAGCCGCTCAAGGAATACCTGGGCCTCGGAGACGTCGTGCTGTGCATCGATAACCATGCCATCACGCACCGGCCGGATCTCTTCTCCCACAAAGGATTCGCGCGGGAATTCGCAGCGATCGGTCTCGGAGAGTGGAAGGAGAAGGCGTCGAAGAGTGTCTCCTTTCCAGACACTCCGTTCCCCTTCTCCATCAAAGTCCAGACGCAGAAGCTCGTCCCCCGCTACGAAGCGGTGGCGCTGGAGATCAGCGGACTCGGGACAACGCCGGACTGGATGAAGCGAAGACTGGAGGCGACGGGCTGGCGTTCCATCAACCTGCCCATCGATATCACGAACTACGTGATGATGGAGACGGGAATGCCGCTCCACAGCTTCGATACCGCCGACATCAGAGGAGATGTCCTCATGAGAAAAGCGAAGAAAGGCGAAAAGATCACGACGCTGGACGGGCAGGAGCGTGAGCTCTCGCCGGGCGCGCTCGTGATGGAGGACGCGGAAGGAATCTTTGATCTCCTCGGCATCATGGGAGGACTGCGCGGCTCGACGAAGGAATCGACGAGGAAGATCTGGCTGCACAGCGCGATTGTCGATCCCCAGAACACCCGCAGGACCGTGATCGCCATGGGCCATCGCACCGACGCGGCCACCGTCTACGAGAAGGGCGTTCCGTTCGTCGCGGCGAAAGAAGGCCTGCTTCGGGCTGTCGAGCTGTTCCTGGAATTCGTGCCCGGCGCCCGCCTCGTCTCCGCTCCGCTCTCCTGGGGAGAGGATGACAAAACAAAGGCGATCACGCTGAAGCTCTCGCGCCTCCAGCGTGTCCTCGGTGCTCCCATCGAACTCGCGGAAGCATCGAAGATCCTGAAGAAGCTCGGCTTCGCTGTGGAGGAGAAAAAGAATGCGCTTTCCGCCACTCCGCCGCTCTGGCGCATGGAAGACATCCACACTGATGATGACCTGATTGAGGAAGTCGGCCGCATCCACGGGTACGACACGATCGAAGCGGTGATGCCCATAGGCGCTCTCGTCCCTCCGGCCCGCGACTCGCGTCTGCACCGGCTGCGAACCGCACTGAAGGAAGAAGGCTTCTTCGAATTGCAGCCACTCTCACTCGTCGGTGAAAAATTGCTGGCGAAAGCAGGCATGAGTGCAGGCACCGTCACGGTCGAGAACCCCATCGGTGAGGAACTTGGCCGACTCCGCACCTCGACGATCCCTGCGATACTGGAGCACGCGGCACAGAACCTCACGCATGTGAAGGAAGTCCTTTCAACGTTCGAGTGTGCGCACGTCTTCTCGAAAACACAGGGTGAATGGTTCGAGTGCGGCCTCCTGCTCGCAGACAAGAGAGGAGGATCGCTGAAGGAAGCGCCGTTTCTGAAGCTCAAGAATTGCGCAATGGAAGCGCTGCGAAAGGGAGGATGGCAGGCGAGTGTCCGCACCGCATCCGCGACCGCACCGTTCGGCCATCCCGGACGCACGGCAGATCTCTTCGTCGGCGAGACGGCTGTCGGTTTCATCACGGAAGTGCATCCGGAAGTCGCCACGCGCTTCGATCTCCCCGCGCGCGCCGCCGTCGCCACGCTGGATCTCACGACGCTCCTCGCTATCCCGGAGCTCCTGAAGCCCCCCGTTCCCGTTCCGGCTTTCCCCGCCGTCTCCTACGACGTCACGGTGACACGGACGCAGACACAATCCTCCGGAGATTTGATGAAGAAACTCAAGGGGACTTCACCGTTGCTCGAGAGCGTCGAAGTGGTCGATCTCTACGAAGGCAAGCCTCTCGCTTCCGGGCAATTCAACCTCACGCTGCGCTTCACCTACCGCGCACCGGACCGGACACTGACGGAGGAAGAGGCAAAGAAGGAACACGAGAAGGCATTGGCATTGCTGAAATGAGGGCGACTATCCCTTGACGGCACGTAAATGAGGAGTAGGCTTAGGCCATTCCCCTCATAAGTATGAAGAAGCCCGTCCTATCCATCCTTCGGTTCCACGAAGAGTATCCCGATAACGACACCTGCCTTGAAAGACTCTTCAATGATCGCTTTCCGAAGCCGACGTGTCCCGTATGCAAACGAGTGAATCAGTACCATCGTATTGCTTCTCGTGCTCGTTTCTCCTGCTCTTGTGGAAAGCATCATATCTTCCCGAAAGAGGGAACGATCTTTGAGCACTCTTCCACTGATCTCGTGAAGTGGTTCTTCGCCATCTATCTCTTCTCGCAGTCTCGAAATGGAGTAGCCGCTAAGGAATTACAGCGTGAGCTACAGGTCACCTACAAGACAGCGTGGAGGATGGCGAAGGAAATCCGCAAGCTTATGAACGATGAACCTGTATTGCAGTCGGGCGAAGTGGAGGCAGACGAAACGTGGATCGGTGGCAAGAGGAGAAGGGGTGAACCGGAGAACAAGACCATTGTGTTCGGTACGGTGGAGAGGAAGGGAAACGTCAACGCTTCCATCGTGAAGGACTGCACGGAAGAGTCATTGCTCCATCCTATCCGCGATTGTGTAGCGAAGGGGTCAAAGCTCCTCACCGACGATTGGAGGGCGTACAAGAGCATTGCAAACATCGAAGGTTACGATCACTCCTCTGTAAATCACTCCGCTAGGCAGTATGCGGACGGAACAACGCACACGAATACAATCGAAGGATTCTGGTCACAGCTAAAACGCTCCATCGACGGAACGTACCACGTTGTCAGTCCGAAGTACCTTTCTTCTTACCTCGGCGAATTCGTTTTTCGGTACAACAACGGTCGTCGGGATGACTGCCACCTTTTCGATCTTCTTTTGGGTCGGGTAACCCTTCCGCACGTCGCAGCAGTCGCTCGAATCGCTTTCGCCCGTCAACAAGGTTAGACATAGCTTTTATTCTACCATAGTTATTTCTTCGCATGAGCTATCTCCCACTTCTTCTGATAATCCATAAAGTTCTTATATATGGCATGTGTTAGAGGTCTATATACATACAACCGTTTTGTACTTCTGCCATTCTCGACTATGTAATCTTTAGACGTTTTGCGGAAATACTTTCCATCGATAAGCCCAAAATGCTGATCGAACGTAACAACATACGTGTTCTTTCCTGCCTTGTCCTCATGTACAGATGCAAACGCCCCAATCAGAAAATCAGCCCTGTCTATTGTTTCAAGTTTGGCTACCTGCCCTTTACTCAGTTTCTGATCATATTCCCATCGGAAGAGACAGGACAGTAGTATCGCAAGCCTACATGCCTCTGGATAGATATTCATAAGCTCAAAAGACAAACCAGTATCGTGCAATTTTTGTGTCGTCGTGTTGAACATGTCTATATTTGGCAGCCATTGATATAACTGATATTCAGCGATACTTGGAATGATGAGAGTCGGTTTTCTCTTACAAATAATCGTATGCAAAGCCTGAATTGTTTGCTGATGAAATGGCTTTGTCGGATTAGTTATCTCAATCAACACACTGGTATCAAATACCAGACATGTATTAGCTGGCGGTTCCCACAGAGTCATTGCGCGTCATTGTACCCGTTTTCTTGAATAAATTATCAACCATCTGACGCGACGTAGACGGAAAAGACGCAGGTCGTTTCGTATCAGCCTCTCTAAAGAAACGATGTTTCTGTGCTGGCCAGTCGGATGAGGCCTCAGAAGCATTACGCATGTCGGGGACTTTCCTCTTGTGGATAGTCTTTTTCAATTTACAGGGTTTCATAATGGTGGTGACGGCTTTATGGCCGCGTGGTTAAGAAATATGGACGTTAATTATTACGTGGTGTAGCTTTTCAAATATGAATACATATCCTCTCATCCTTCTTTTCGGATTACTTGGTGGTATTTTTTCATTACTTTGGCAGATTAAGCAGAAGTTAGATCAGATTATTGAGCATTTAATGAAGAAGTAATCTGTCTTACTAAACGCTACTATTCTCAATGCTGGGGGCGAGAGTGCAGCCACCGGATTAGTACCAGTGATGCGAAAAGAGCGAGTAATCACGTCCCTGTCCGTCGAAAACTGGCAGGGTGGTACCCCGGAACAATTATCTTGCCCCCAGTATTAAGAACTGAGGTGGAGCCTTGCCCATTGTCAGTGGTTTTTAGCTATCCGTTGGTGTCAAAGATCTACGTGCCGTGTGGGAATACTCGCCGAAATGAGCAGCATTGACGGAAAATGCCCGCGGGCACAGAATGCATCCCTTTTCCATGTCATCATGGATGTCGAACGCAAAGCTTTCGCAAGACTTGGGGGAAAATCCCTCGAGGAATTACGGGCAGAAGTCCGGCAGTTTGATGGGAATCCCATCCCGCGCGGGATGGCGACGCATCGTCGCCGTGTTCTCAAAGTGCTCGCTCAGAAAGAAGCGGAGGCAAGAGCGAATGAGGAACGGAGAACTGAGCGAATCCTCCATCCTGTCTCTCCGAAAAAAGTTCGGTATGACCGCGGGTATGACCAGGGTGTAGCCGACAGAGAACGAGGACACCGCCACTCACTCACAGATGACTGGGAACAGAAAGGCTACGACGACGGGTTCAGCGGGTTTGAGAGGAAGACGAAGTTCTGAGCTTACGGTAACACTTTCGCCAACTTCGTATCGTCCCGCATCATGATCCGCGGCAATTTGAACAAATCATCCTTCGCCGTCGACGCGCGCGGGTCCATGATCGTCCCCGTGACGTAGCCCGCGGCTTTCGCGGCATCCCGCACAGTCTTGTTGTGCGCGGTTGAAGGATACGCGACGGAGCGTACGGGCTTCCCCGTGAACTCCTCGAGGAGGCGCTTGCTCTCGGTGAGCTCCCATGCCAGCTTCTGCGCCGAGAGGTACGTGAGGGTGGAGTGCGTGACCGTGTGTGACTGGATATCCATTCCCGCCGTGAGCATCTCCTGCACCTCCGAACGGACGATGAAGCTCTTGTTGTCGAGCCTGTTCGTAACCAAGTAAAAAACAGCCGTGAAACCGTGCTCCTTCAGGATCGGAAATGCTTCCGTGTACGCCGTACGGTTGTCATCATCGAACGTGATGACGAGTGGCTTCGCCGGCCCCGCATACTCCCCCTTGAGGATCGCCGCCGCATCATCCATCGTCACCGGCGTGTAGCCGTGATCCTCGATCCACTGCATTTGCGCCGCAAACGCCGCCGGTGAAACACTCATCTTCGCGCTCCACGTGTCAGCGCCCCACTGACTCGAGGTTCGGATGTGGTGGTAGACGAGAATGGGAACACGCGAAGAGACGGAAGAGACCGACGAGGCCGGGGATTGAACCGCAGCCTGCAACCGCAACAACCGCTCCGCACGCCGTTCCTGCACGGTTTTCGCGGAGACACTCACGATGCCCGCGAATCCGATGAGCAGGAAGAACAGGAGAGATAGACGGCGCATGACCGGCATCATAGCGCACGTGCTCACGGCAACAATGTCTCCAGTTCGGTCTTCTCCCCCATACGCAACCGCGGCAGGAAAAGTAAGAGCGATCCTGACCCCGCATATCCCTCCTCCGTCGTGACGGCTGTGACATATCCGGCTCGCCGCACCGCTTCCCCGGTCACGTCATCGACCGCCCCATACGGATAGGCGATGTGCAGGATACTCTGTCCGGTCATTTCACGCAGGCGCGCGCGGCTCTCCCTCACTTCCCGCGTCCGGACCTCCGGCGACGCCCCGGGCAGGAGCACGTGCCGCAGCGTGTGAGAGGCGATCTGCATGCCGTTGCTCTGGAGATCACGCAGCTGCACCCGCGTGAGGTATCCGGGACGCCCGACGAAGTCCGCCACGACGTAAAAAACCGCTCTCGCCCTCTGGCGGAGGAGGATGGGCAGCGCGTAGGTGTGGTTATCGTCGTAACCGTCATCGAACGTCACGACGGCGAACTTGAGGCCGGCTGGAATCTCCCGTCGCAGCAAACGCACGAACAGGTCCATGGAAATCGTCCGGTAGCCGTTTTCCTGCAACCACTGCATCTGACGTTCAAATGCCTCGGGTGACACCGAGAGGGATCGCCCCAACTGATCCGGCGCTTCATCGAGCGGACGGATGTGGTGGTACATGAGAATCGGCATGATGAAGCCCGTCCCCCACCGTGGCATGTCGGACGACGATGACGATGACGAGGCCGCGCACGGCGATGCCGCCAGGAAGACTCCCGCAAGAACCGAGAGAAAACCCGCGCCGATGCGGACATGCATCGCCATGGACCGAATGATACTGATGCCTCCTCCATCCTTCCACCTGACATAGGCATGTTGAAGGTGTGGGGGAGCACACCTCGGAGCCTGAGGCTCCTGGTTAGACAGATCGGTCATAGAAACAAATTCACGACTGCATGTCGCCTGGCTTCGATGCCCCCGTGACGCCATGGCCATCGGCGTCGGCGGATGCGGAACCATCGACCGGAGCCGCTGCGCCCATCGCGACGGCTTCTGCCGCCGTCGCCGGGCCATCGCCGGGAAGCGGATGAGCAAGCTCATCCACCTTCACCGCAGCGGCTGCCGCGGAAATTTCCTCGACCTGCGCCTCGAGAACTTCGGCGTTCGAGTCGGCCGTGGGTTTCAGAGTCGCTTCCCACGCAACCAACGCTGCGTTGTACTCCTCGTCCGTCGGTCCGACGTACTCGTAGAACCGCCCTAGATCATCGGGCGAGACCCAGCCCATCCTGCGCGCCGCATCGGACGTCATCATGCCGAGACTTTCCGCGGCTGTGGAGATTTCGTGCCGATAGATCATGTTCCGCCGGCGCGCGCACTCCGTGACATCCCTATTGCGGACGAAGCCGTGCAGCACGGCAATCTGATCGACCCATCCGTGGGACACGGCGGTTGGCATCTGCCGCGATTTTTCGAGACGCGACCCACTCGGCGCATGCACTTGCAGTCCGACGAAGGCGCCCCGCTGGCTTGCGCACACTTCGATGCCCGCCTCCCGGTCGTCCACGAGCTCGTAGACGACTTGGGTAAGCGGATCGTCGAAGACGACAGAGAGGTGATCGGTCGCGGTGATGACGTGCATCTGAACATTTGGACTGGGGTTCGTCACCACCTGATACGTCTGGTTGGTGGGGTACACGAATGAAACGTAAAGCCTTCCTCCCTCCACCGACGCGACCACGCGGAAATGCTTGCACCCGCTGCCGGGCTCTTCGACAGAGATACGGACTCCGAACGGAGCCCCACACCGTCCAAGCGATTCAGTGAAGTCTCTCAGGAACTGATCATGGTCCATGGCAGTATTTCCTCATGGAAAAAGTAACGGTTACGACACTGTTTTCTTCCTTGTGCTCCCCCACTACATCCTCTTTCCCGATTCGCTCTTCCCCAGCGAACCGAAAAAGGGATGCAGGGGAGGGCTCCTCTGAGAAAAGAGGATGGGTGGGGGTCAGTGATGATGTGAAAGAACAAAGTAAAATATTATACAGTATCGGTCAATGGCCGAAAACTGTACGCCAGAAAGGAGGAAATCAGTCCCTCGGCTCTTCCGACCCTCTCCGGGGCCGCACGGCCTTTTCGACTTCATGCAGCGTCCAGCGCGACACTTCGCGGGGCTTCTCGTTCTGCCGATCTTTCTCCCCCCTTCGACGAGCTCTTGCTCTACCTTCTTCGTCGTCCTCACGCAATTCGTCAGACATGGAGTGGGGGAAAGGAAGCCATTGTAACAACCAGAACCAGAAACTCGCAACCATGCAACCTGCTAACCACAAACCAGCTAACGAGCTAACCAGCCAACGAGAAATGGTTCAAAGCTCCCTCCTGAGCATCCCTCGACTACGCTCGGGATGACACATCCTTATAACTCCCGCCGAAGCAGCTCGATCTCATCACGCAGATCCGCGGCCTTCTCGAATTCCATGTTCTGCGCCGCGATCTCCATCTGTTTCTCCAGCTCGTCCATCAGGCGTTTCTTCTCGTCCTTCGGGATCTTCGTGTGATCGTACTTGGGACGACGCAACTCCAGCTTCTTCCCCTCCTCCGCGATGCTGTGCACGGCCTTGATGATCGTCTGCGGCGTGATGCCGTGTTTCACGTTGTACGCTTCTTGGATGGCGCGGCGACGATTCGTCTCGGCCAGCGCCTGTTCCATCGCGATCGTCATCTTGTCCGCGTAGAGCGTCACGTGACCGTTCACGTTGCGGGCGGCACGGCCGATGGTCTGGATCAATGCGTCCCGCGAGCGGAGGAAGCCCTGCTTGTCGGCATCGAGAATGGCGATGAAGCTCACTTCCGGAAGATCCAGTCCCTCGCGGAGCAGGTTGATCCCGACGAGGATGTCGATCTCACCCGTGCGCAGCTGCCGCAGAATCTCGATGCGCTCCAATGTCTCCACGTCACTGTGCAGGTACCGGACTTTCTGGCCGGCATCCTTGAGAAACTGCGTGAGATCCTCGGCCATCTTCTTCGTGAGCGTCGTGATAAGGACGCGCTCCTTTCGCTTCAAGGTCGCCGCCACTTCTTCCATAATGTCGTCGATCTGGTGCTTGCTCGGCTTCACCGTGACGGGAGGATCGAGGAGGCCAGTGGGCCGGATGATCTGCTCGATGAGATGAGCTTTCGACGTGTGCGCGAACTCGTACTTGCCCGGCGTGGCGGAGACGTAGACGCGCTGCCCGACTCTCTCCTCAAATTCGCGGAACTTGAGCGGCCGGTTGTCGTGAGCGCTCGGCAGGCGGAAGCCGTAATCCACCAGCGTCTGCTTGCGGCTGAAATTGCCCTCGTGCATGCCGCCGACCTGCGGAATCGTGATGTGCGACTCGTCCACGATGAGGAGGAAATCCTTCGGGAAGTAGTCGAGGAGCGTCGAGGGAGGCGTGCCCGGTTCCGACTCATTGAGGTACCGCACGTAGTTCTCGATGCCGGTGCAGTAGCCAGTCTCCTTGAGCATCTCGATGTCGTACTCCGTCCGCGTGCGGATGCGCTCCGCCTTCACCAGCTCATTCTTGGCGAGCAGTTCTTTCTCCCGAATGTCGAGATCACCCTTGATGGCATCGATCGCGCGATCGATCTTGTCCTTCGTCGTCACGTTGTGCGACGCGGGGAAGATCATCACCTCCTGCAGATCCTTGATCACCTCCCCCGTGAAGCTGTCGACCTCCTGGATGACTTCGATCTCGTCAAACGGCATCTCGATGCGGATCGCCGTGTCGCCGGCCGGCGGAAAGATCTCGACGGTATCGCCGAGCACGTGAAACATGCCCTGCTTGAAATCGATGCCCGATCGCCGGTACTGAATATCCGTGAGGCGGCGCAGCATCTGATCACGCTTGATCGGTTGCCCGCGCTCCAGTCTCAAGGCGAGCGCCTCGTAATCCTCCACATTGCCGAGACCGTAGATGCAGCTGACGGATGCGACGATCAGGACGTCTTTCCGCGTGAGCAGATTGTACGTCGCAGCGTGGCGGAATTTCTCGATCTCCTCATTGATCGACGCGTCCTTCTCGATGTAGGTATCCGTCGTCGGCAGGTAGGCCTCCGGTTGGTAGTAGTCGTAGTAGGAAACGAAGTACGAGACGGCGTTGTCCGGAAAGAACATCTGGAACTCGTTGCACAGCTGCGCGGCCAGCGTCTTGTTGTGCGCGAGAACCAGCGTCGGCCGCTGAATCTGCTGCACGATGTTCGCCATCGTGAACGTCTTGCCCGTGCCCGTTGCGCCAAGGAGCGTCTGATGCTTCTCGCCCCTCGCGATTCCCTCCACCAATTTCTTGATGGCTCCGGGCTGATCACCGGTCGGTTGGAATGGAGAGACCAGACGGAACGGAATTTGCTGTGACTTGAGGAGGGATCCGGTCTTGCCTGCACTCGCGGGTTTCTGAGTCATGTCAGGGCATTATACAGAGCTGCTTCTCCTGTGCCAAAGGTGGAGGAATAAACGAAGAATATGACACTTGCCAAAAGTAGAGCTATGTGTTTAAATATCTTGTCCTATGCAACTCCCACCGGACCATAGGGACGAAAAAGGGGATAGCACCCCAGACAGCGGCCATGCTGACATCGTCGAGCAGCCATTTACGGAAGACGAAACGGATCAGCGCGAGCCCTCCGAACATGACGAACGTGTCTCTCCCGATGCCCTCCTCGCAGTCCACTTCAGCAGGAGAGAATATTTATTGACTCAGACTACGTTTGTCACCGGGAGGAATGATGTACAAGACATAGTGATCCGACGGGAGGCGGCAAATACATTACGGGATTTACAGGTAATTCTGCGGAACGTGTTCGATCTTGATCTGGAGGCAGGAACGTACCCGTTCGAAGAGAACATCCTCCGGCGCGTCGTCCGGGAAGCGGTACATGACAAAGTGAAGACGAACGACCCTTCGAAAACCCCTCTCCACGATGCAGCCCTGAGATTCTTCCGGGAGGCATTCAGTTTGGAGTATGACCAGCTCATCATCGATCATCTCGCAGAACTCCAGGTCGCGCTCGGTCATCCCCCGACACACGCAGAGAGGAACCTGCGTACAATAATTCTCCCCGTTCACATTCGCCTGCACGCCCTCCTCATGAAGCGATACGAGCAGGAGGCTTACAGAGAATCCGAGGAACGAGATTGAGTGAGTATGGGGGGAACCCGACAGAACTCCCCTGATGCCTGATGAACGAATGAAATGATTGACAGGATATTATTTTCTATTATTATATTTTCACCATGAACGAACCACTCCAGCAACCATTTGCGGCCGCTTACGATGACGAAGGCAGAAGCGGTGGACAGATGCCCACAGATGCCACGGATTGTACTAGCACTCTCACGAGAGGCGTCATGACCGTAGACGGTCAGCCTGTCGCCAGTTCTCTTCCCGCAAAACCCGCAACGAAGCAAATCGAACAAGGAACAAGAGTCTTGATGAGCACAACTCTCGGACGCAATCCTAGGACACCCACGATGCCGCTCGCTCCAGGAGTCGTCGGGAGAAACCCATGTCTGTCCTGAGGTGAATATCTTCGACACGTGATCAGAAGTTTGGCTTCTCCCTCCACTGCTCCTTTGTCGTAAGCACATTCCAAGGTAGAATCGCCTTCAATGATCGATCTCCAAGATCTTCGCCAACGGCCCGACGCCTACAAAGATGCCGCCAAGAAGAAGCGCGTGAAGGTGGATATCGATGCGTTCCTGAAACTGGATGAAGAACGACGCGGACTCATCAAGGAAGTGGAAGACATGCGCGCGAAGAAGAACGCCGTAAGCAAGGCCGTGCCGGCGATGAAGGGCGACGAGAAGAAGAAGAAAATTGCCGAGATGAAGAAGCTCGACGGGGAGTTCAAGGAGCGCGAGGCGCGCCTCAACGCCGCTGAGAAAGAGTGGAACGATCTGCAGCTTATGCTCCCCGCGATCCCGCTCCCGCAAGTTCCGATTGGGAAAGATGAATCGGAAAACAAGGAAGTATTCAAGTGGGGCGACCCTTCGACTGCGCTCAGGGTGACGCAACCGAAGGACCATGTCACATTAGGCGAAGATCTGGATATTCTGGATATCCCCCGCGGAGCCAGGATCGCCGGCGCACGCAGCTACTATCTGAAGGGCGACGGCGCGCGATTGGAAATGGCGGTACTGCAGTTCGCGCTGGACCTCCTGCGGAAGAGGGGCTGGACGCAGTTCACGCCGCCGTACCTCGCGAACTACGACTGCTTCATGGGCACGGGATTCTTCCCCGGCGTCGATCAGGCGAATATCTACGCCGTGGGCGAGCAACTCGACCGGGGGCAACCGGTGAAGCCCGACGATCTCTACCTCATCGGCACGAGCGAGGTGACGGTGGCCAGCTACCACATGGGAGAAACCCTGAAAGAAGAAGAACTGCCGAAACGGTACGCCGGCTTCTCGCCCTGCTTCCGCCGCGAGGCCGGCACGTACGGCAAAGATACGAAGGGCCTCTACCGCATCCACCAGTTCCAGAAGATCGAGCAGGTCGTGCTCTGCAAGGCGGACATAGAGACGGGACTGAAGATATTCGAGGAAATCCGGAAGAATGCTGAGGATGTTCTACAGGCGCTGAAGCTCCCCTACCGCGTCCTCGAGATCTGCACGGGCGATCTGAGCAAGAGCAAGCTGATCCAGAACGACATCGAGACCTGGATGCCGAGCAGGAAGAGCTACGGCGAGACACACAGCTGCTCGTACCTCGGAGACTTCCAGGCACGACGACTGAACATCAAGTACGAAACGAAGGACGGGAAGAGGAAGTTCGTCCACACGTTGAACAACACCTGCATCGCCTCCCCGCGGATACTTATTCCTATCTTAGAAATCTATCAAAACAAAGACGGCTCAATCACCGTTCCAGAAGTACTGAGACAATACATGGGCAATCAGGAGAGGATCGAAAGAAAGTAAAACATGTCACCCTGAGCGTAGCCGAAGGGTGGCAGAACGGCGACGGGTCGATCACGATCCCGGAAGTTCTTCGACCGTATATGGGCGGACAGGAGAGAGCCGAAAAGAAATAGTCAGTTCCTTCCGTGGTTTTTCTGGAACTGACGCATGACGCGCCGGATCGATATTTCGGCCTTGGGATGAGAATGATGGATGCCTCTGCTGTTCTTTGCTGAATTTCAATATGACGAAGGTACACTCATGCGCTCATGACACTGTACAGACCGGAACCGCGCCACCTCCTCATCGCAGATGACAGCGTTTCGAAGCGCACGGAGATGCGAATCGCCGCCGAAGAGGCGGAGACCGGTCTCGTGATCGTCGAAGCGGACAGCGCCCGACTAGCACTCGGCATCATCCATGCGACAGCGGAGAGGATCGCGATCCTCCTGAGCGACCACTCATTCGATGGCGAGACGCTCAACGGGATTGATCTCATTCGCGCCCTGCGACATCGCAACGCGGAGGCGTTCATCATGCTCATCACCCGACACCCGGAACGCTCGGAAGAGTTCGTCCGCCGTGAACTCCTTGCGCGGGAAGCCGGAGCGAATGACGCACTCTCGTGCTTCATGGGCCACGGCGGAGAATGGGGCGACTATCTCTACGCGACGTTGGCCGAGTGGAAGAGGAAACAACAAGGTGGGGCGAACTGACGAACGCGCTCGTCGTATGAACAATCCGAATACATTCAAAAAATCGTCGCGAAGCGACGTTTCCCTCCCCACGGGGAGGGCAGGAAGGGGAAAAGCACGTGAACATGAACAAATTCAAAACAATTGAATGACCGTCGCGAAGCGCGGGTCTCGCGGGCCCCGCGCTGGAGCGACACCGCTGAGGGAAGGGTGGGCCCATGGGAGGGACACCGTAGGTGGCCCTTCCATGCACAAAAAATCGCCCGGTGTCCTTAGTCCTGCCTATCTCATCTTGTGAGTAGTGAGCGGTGACAACCTGGCGCATCGGTAATATAACAGCTCTCCGCATGAATGTAAAGCGGGTACAATAGATTTACATGAGAATTCTCTTTGCCCGTTTCCCGCTGGAAAGCGCCATCGGCGGCGCGGAGATCCAGACGATCTCCCTCATGGAGGGGCTGCGCAAACGGGGGCATTCTGTGGCCTTCGCCGGCAGCTGCCCGGTCCTGCTCCGATTCTGCAAAGAACGGGGAATTCCTGCAAGCGAGCTTCATCTCGGCCCGCCTCCCGTGACCAAATGGAACGCTCTGAGTTTCGTGTGGAGGAAGGCCCGGATGAAACAGGCGCTCCTGGAATTGCTCGACGGTTTCCGCGACCCCTCAGCCATCGTCATGCTGAGCATGAGCGAGAAATTGCTACTCACGGAGGCGGCAGTCGCCCGCGGGGTCCATGTTCTCTGGGTCGAGCACGATCGCGTGGGACGTTGGCTCACGGGGAATCCCTGGCTCCCGCGACTGCGCACGCTCTCGAAGAAAGCAACGACCGTTGTCGTGTCGGAATTGAGCAGGAAGATCTATCTCGGACTCGGATGGGACGAAGAGAAGATCGTGAGCATCCCCAATGGCATTGACCTCAATCGCTTCGGCTCCTCGGCCTCCTCGGAATCGTCGGGCTCTTCGGAATCCTCTCTACGACTCGGTTGCATCTCCCGCCTCTCCCCCGAGAAAGGCGTCGATGTCCTCATCCGGGCAATGAGCGGGCTGCCCAAAACGCAATTGGACATCGTCGGAGCAGGACGAGAGGAAGCCAACTTCAGAATGTTGGCAAAAGACAATCCGGATATCCGCTTCCTTGGCCACGTCGACGATCTCGGGGCGTTCTATCGTTCCATCGCAGCCCTCATCCTCCCCTCCCGCGACCACGATCCCTTCGGGCTGGTGGCGGCAGAAGCGATGGCCCTCGGCATTCCCGTGATCGTCACCGATGCCTGCGGCATCGCGGAGTATCTGGAAGACGGAGAAACGGCGCTCATCGCGAAAGCAAATGATGTTACTTCGCTCCGAACGGCCTTGGATCGATTGAAAGATGCGAACCTGCGCCAGAGTATCGGGGAGAAAGGGAGGAGGCTCGCTCAAGAATTGTTTTCTTCTGAGCGAATGACCAACGAATATGAGAACCTGTTGAAACAACATACAAAAACATAACAACAAACATACATGGGTGGGTTCCGCGCGAGCCATCCTCCTTCGCCCTTCGGGCTTCGGAGGACAGGCGGAGGTAAAGCGCGCTTGCCCGGCGTAGCTCCAGAGGAGCGAAGACGGGAGCGTTTCTTTGCTCCTTTCTTTTCGCCCTGAAAAGAAAGGAGGAATATTCGCTGGCCAGACTCAAGCAACCGAAGCCTGGCTCTCTTCAATCAATCCTATACTCGGCTGACCTCATGCACCGTCTCACCGCAATTTTCTTCGGCTGCACCTTCGTGTCATCGCTGGTTCCGCTCCCGGCAACGGCGCAGGTACCCGATCGTACGGAGATGTTCACTCCTCCCATCGACGCATTGAGTGTGCATGGTCCCGACATCGATCTCTCCGTGAGCGGTTTCGACGGCTCATCCTGGTCCGCCTGGGAACATCTCGCCCGCGAAACGGAGGAGGATCCTCTCTCACAGGAATCGAATCTGGTCATCTTTCCGAAACCCGTAACGAAAGTGCGCTTTCAGGGAAGAGCGATCGGAGTCGAACTTCACCCCATCCGTGTTTCGACGAAGCCCGTCGCCACCCGCACGGCTTCCCTCGTCGCGATGTCGCAGCCGCACATTCTCACCCGCAGTGCCTGGGGTGCCGACGAATCGCTTCTCATCACGAAGACATCGAGTTCCAAGAGTTCGCTCGCGCCTTCCGAGCAGCAGTCCAATCCCACACCGACGGATTCTTCCGCCCTCTCGCAACGTGAGAAGGACTGTCTCGACGCACAGCACGGCTACCCGCAGGAATTCAAGACGACCGGGCGCAGAGTGACGACGGACGCGCAGGGCCGGCGGCTCCTGTGGACGCAGGAGTACTCGCCCTCTGTCCGCCTCATCGCCGTACATCACACTGCCATGGAGATCGGAACGGACGAACGTTCTCCCGTCGAACGCATGCGAGCGCTCTACCAGTACCACGCGGTCAGTCGCAGCTGGGGCGACATCGGATACCACTACGTCATCGACGAAACGGGACAGATCTACGAAGGACGTGCCGGAGGGGACGCAGTGGTGGGCGGCCACGCCTACTGCAGCAACGTCGGCACCGTGGGAATCGCAATGATGGGCAATTTCGAGGTGGAGCAGCCGACGCAGCTGCAAATGAAGAGCCTCCAGTGGCTCCTCGCTGATCTCGGGAAGAAGTACGACATCGACTTCTCGCGTTCCGTGTCCTACCACGGCAAGATTCTCTCCCCCGTCGTCGGCCACCGCGAGCTCGTGTCCACCACGTGTCCGGGGTACTACGTGACGGGCACTCTGGATCAGGTCCGTAGGAACGTAGCGCTCGGCAATCTCGATACGCTCATCAACTTCCCCGCTCCGCGCTCTTCATCTTCCAAAGCATCCTCGTCTTCTCGCTCCTCCCGCGAGAAGACCGGCTTCCTCCCGCTCGGATCACTGTCACTCGTCGCGCGTCCCGGCGGTGAAGTGGTGGTGGCCCTCCAGTATCGCGCGGGGTCGATAGGGGTCTCCAGAGGCCGCATGCTCGGACAGATCCGCCGCTCCACTCCCTCGATCGGCGTCTCGGTAGCGCACGGCGACGCGTTCGTCCGCGCCAGGACGACCGTTCCTTCCCCACAGGACATCAAGCCGTACCAGACAATCACGATCCGCGTGAAAGTGCAGGTCCCCCGGGAACGGGGCGCCTTCACCCTGCAGCTGGGCGACATCAAGTACGTGATCCAGACCGAGGGAAAGAGCATCCGTCTGCCGAACCAATCAACGAGCAGTATGCAGACCTACGTGCCGAACCGTTCCTCCGCCCAAGCCTACATCCCAAGAAGCAGCTCTCCTTCGCTCTCTTCGGCTTCTTCGGTTTCCTCGGATTCATCGGCTTCCTCCATCCGTATCCGTCTCACATCCAGGGAATCCGGTGCAACGAGCTGTGACTCCTACAATCTCTCCGCTCTCCAACGCCAGTACCGCGGCTCTGTGACGTGCTCGATCGTGGACGGTGTCGCAGCGCTGGTGAATGAGCTCCCGCTCGAGGACTACATGCTGGGACTCGCGGAGGAGCCAGACACGGAGCCCTTCGAGAAACAGAAGGCCTTCGCCGTCGCCGCGCGGACGTACGCCGCCTGGTACATGGAAGAAGCAAATCGCAAGTTCCCGGGCAAACCCTACGACGGCTCGGACAGCCCGGCGACCTTTCAGCACTACACAGGCCTGACCTTCGAGCGCGACAACCCGCGTTGGCTGCAGGCAGTGAATGAAACGGGAAACATGATTCTCACCCGCAACGGGCAAATCATGAAGCCCCCTTACTTCTCATCGGATGACGGCCGCACCCGCTCCCCGGCCGAAGTCGGCTGGTCCAATTTCCCGTTCGCAGAAATATTCTCCAGTAAATCCGACCCGTGGTGCGATGGCATGGAACTCCGGGGGCATGGTGTCGGCATGTCCGGCTGCGGAGCTGAGGGGCAGGCCAACGAGGGAAAGAGCTACCTTGAAATATTGAAGTACTACTATCCGGGGACGATGATTGTGCAGTGAGGCGTGTCACCCTGAGCGCAGTCGAAGGATCGACACACCGCCCAAATCAGAAGAACTATGATTCCACTTCTTTCCTAAACGCCTTCACTTCTCCACGAAGCCTCTTTTCCTGAAGCATCTTCTCCTTCGATTTCCTTCCCCTTCGCATCTTCTGTTTCCTGATCTTGAAGATCCTCTGCTGCAACGCAGATTCCTCCCCACGCTCGCGCTCTTCCAATTTCAGAATCAGAAGCTTCCACGCTGAGAGGCGATTCTTGCTCTGCTCACGGTGCCTCTGCACCCGCACTTCGATGCCGCTCGGATGATGCACGAGCTGCACGAGACTGTTCGTCTTATTGATCTTTTGCCCGCCATGCCCGCCGCCGCGAATGAAATTCTCGGTCACGTCCGCAGCATTCAGCCCAAGTGACTGGGCTTTGGCGAGGAGATCTGATGAAAGTGGAATGGGAATATTCATAATGACAACTATAGAGCAAACACTTACTTCTTACCGTACTCCTTCTCCAATGCGACTTTCACGGCGTCGTACATGGTCTTGATGACATCCGTGATGTTCTTGCCTTTGAAAGGAGCGAGCACCTCTTGGACCGACTTCGGAGGAGTGAGAAGCTTGCCGTTTCCGTTGCCGTAGAGGCTCACATCTTGGACAACTCCT